>QQTW01000772.1_pt1 | contig 20931 bp, 19 predicted proteins | sample 1904831 | NCBI WGS metagenome assembly QQTW01 (sample SAMN09435610, study PRJNA476489) | Subsurface metagenome, whole genome shotgun sequencing project. | reverse complement strand
AAGCTCGCTCCCGCAAACGTCGCTTGTAAAGGTGAAGACTTTTCTTTTAACCTTTTCCCAACCCATACATATAGGTTTAAACAACATAATTGACTTCATAAATTGAAATGCCAGGTATTTTAATTAAAATACCTGGCATTTCTTATTTTGGTTTTATTATATTCAAGGTCTATATATATTTGACCTCGTTGGAAACAGTTGATTTTTATAGTCAGGGTCTTTAAATTAGCTGACCCCGTTTCAACCATAATCTAGTCTGTCAGAATTACTGAGCTTATGTGAATTTCCTCATAATTTCTTTAGCTTTTTGCTCTCTAATCCTAAGGTTTTTTAATTTTCCTTAATAAATGCGATCGCTATCATTAGGAGCGCTTATCCGCCTCTCGATCCCAGCGAAACAAAAACACCATCAAAGTAACAATACCTACCTGAAAGGAAAAATTCAAAAATTGGCTATTATCATTGTTCCCTGCGGCTAATTGGGCTAAAAAGACCATTGCACCAATAAATCCAGAAGCGCCAAAAGCTACATATATAAACTTTCTTAAGCCTCGATAAGGAGCTTGAGATTCTGCTTTCAAGCGGGCATACTGTTCGGGAGTAAAACGGCGATCAGGAGAATTTCGAGGATTTTGCTTTACCATAAAGTTCCTGGTATATTATTAGATTGTCTATGCCGATGTGGCTCAGTGGTAGAGCAATCGATTCGTAATCGATAGGTCGCGGGTTCAAATCCCGCCATCGGCTTAGAAAAGAGAGAAAAACAAGGCAGAATTGGGGTAAAAATAGTGTAGATTAGCGATTGCAGCTATTGTTTGGGGACGCTTCGCTGACAAATTTTACTATTAGCTTATCAGAATTTAATATAATTCCGCAGAGGCAGAACTGTTAGTGAAGTATGGTAAAAACTACCTATGAGCAAGATGTGTATTGCAAGGTAGAAATAGATGTTGCACTGCCCTACGCCTGGACTACTTAATTAATAGCTGTTTAGCGCAGGCACAGCGTTATTAACAGATAGTTTTTTGGGAAAAACATACTATTGGTTTTAAAACCAATGAGCCGACCCAATTTATAGTTACATTTGTTCACTACACCAACCCTGGTGGAGATATGGCAGGGTATAACATCAAAGACCACTGGTTGGTACTCTAGGTAAATCAAATAAATTTGTACGTTCTCCTACTGATAGTGGTTGGATGAAACTAAAGAGTATTCATGCTCTGTTCCTTTGCAGTAGAGTTGCGATAAACATCGCAACTCTACTTATCCAAAATTCCTCATTTTACAAGTAGGAATTCATAGGTGTGAGAAAAAATCAAGTAATTCAACCAATTGAGTCAGAAACACTAGGGCTGGTATATGGCTTTTTGGGGGTACTCGGTTTCAGTCTAACTTTGCCAGCAACTCGCGCCGCAGTCGCTGACTTAGATCCTAATATTGTTGGGCTAGGACGCGCAGTTGTGGCTGCACTCTTGGCTGCGATCGCCCTATGGATAACTCGTCAGCCAGTACCCGATCGCAAACACTGGAAGAGTCTCGCCATCGTTGCTGCTGGCGTAATTCTAGGATTCCCATTACTCTCAGCTTGGGCGATGCAGCAATTACCAGCATCTCATGCAGCAGTTGTCAATGGAATATTACCTTTGGCAACAGCCATTGCCGCCACAATTCGAGTGGGAGAACGCCCTTCTCTCAGGTTCTGGTTTGCCAGCTTTGTCGGTAGTGCAACGATAATCTTGTTTGCTATCATTTCTGGTGCTGGACATATCCAGGGTGCAGATGTTGTCCTTTTGCTTGCAGGAATCGCGGCTGCTTTTGGCTATGCAGAGGGCGGGCGTTTGGCTCGATTTTTGGGAGGATGGCAGACTATAAGCTATGCTCTGGTATTAGCAGCTCCATTTTTGGCATTGCCCACTGCGATCGCGGTATGGCAGCATGGATTAGTCGCTTCCCCTACTGCATGGTTAGGCTTCGGCTACGTTAGCGTTGTCAGCCAGTTTCTAGCTTTTTTCGCTTGGTATCGCGGATTAGCAATAGGAGGTGTAGCGCGAGTGGGGCAAATTCAACTTTTGCAACCATTTTTAACCATTTTCGCCTCGGCGCTTCTACTAGGTGAGAAAATTACCCCACTTACTTTAGCAGCCGCCTGTATAGTTATTGCTAGCGTGGCATTGGGAAAAAAGGCAACCGTGCAACGCCGTCTATCTTAATCAATTCCAGGGATTTTATGACTAATTCAGCCCAGCCGCAGGAACGCAAACAGCAAGTGGCATCTAGCTTCAATCTAGCAGCAGTGGGTTACGATAAATCAGCTTTGCGCTTCCTCCCCATTGGTGCTAAGCGGTTAGTCAAGTTGGCAGGATTGCAGAGTGGGCAGAAAGTGCTGGATATTGCAACAGGAACTGGAACAGCAGCAATTACTGCTGCTTCGATGGTTGGTGCTAACGGTAAGGTAATCGGCATAGATATTGCCGAAGAAATGCTGACGCAAGCACAATCAAAGATTGCAGCAGCAGGGATAACAAACATTGAACTACGACAGGAAGACGCAGAACAACTTAGCTTCAGTGACAATAGCTTTGACGCTGCAATCTGTGCATCTGGTATTTTCTTTCTGCCGGATATGTTGAAAGGATTGCGGGAATGGCAGCGTGTCACTAAACCGGGTGGATTAGTTGCATTTTCAAGCTTTAATCAAACTGCTTTTAAGCCAATGTCTGACAAGTTTAATACATTAATTGAAAAATACGATGTGGTGATGCCATCCGCAGCTAGACGACTTAGTACGCCCGAAAAGTGTCTCAACTTGATGCAAGCAGCAGAATTTCAGGATATTGAAATACAGATAGAACAACTAGGCTACTATTTAAGCAGTGTAGATGAGTGGTGGCAACTAGTCTGCAATACTGGCTTTCGGATTCGGCTGTCTCAAATTCCCCAAGAGAAATTAGCGCAGTTCAAAGCAGAACACTTGGCAGAAATCGAAACACTGATGACAGATAAAGGGATTTGGCTAGATATGGAGACTATTTTTGTCAAAGGAAAAAAACCAATGGTGTAGAGACGCGATATTTCGCGTCTCTACAAAGAATAGTTCTATGTACATTCAGTTTCTAGCCGATGCTACAGAACTAATTCCCGCGATCGCTCACTTACACTAGTTGGAGAAACTGGAAAAACAACCTATAACTTAAGCAATAATCTTTAATTGCTCCAGATGCAGAGATGGCAATCCCTGTAGCGTGGCAAGCTTTTCTGCTTGCATTGAACCTGTGCCATCCGAGTCAAAGCTAAGTAAGCCTGTATCAGTATTGTACAAGAAGTTGGCGCTTGTACCTAAAGAAGCAGGATTTGCCCCACTAACAAATACACCAGTTTTAGAAGCAGTCAGACTCAAAGGAACATCTGCCACTAAGCCACCACCAAAGCCAGCAGCAGAAATATTAAAGCTGTCTTGACTGGGATTAAAATCAGTAATCGTATCACCGCCTTCTCTGGGCGAACGATACACGAAAGTATCTAAACCCCCATTCCCTGTTAGAATATCCCAACCAATACCGCCTGTAATAACGTTAGCACCACCATTGCCTATCAAAGTGTCGTTATGAGTGGTACCAACAATATTCTCAATATTGCTAAGAGTGTCTTTGTCTGTGCTAAAAGTACCTTGACTGATACCAATTTCTGATAAAGCTTTATACCAAAGATCGCCAATCTTGCTGTAGCCTGCTGAATTAGGATGAATTCCACTATCTTCTGGAGGCCCAGACATATCCTCTACAGTCAGACTCCGCATATCGACAAATTTAACTTTCTTGCCTTCATTCGCCTTTTCATTTACAATGCCGGGAATACTGTTATTGTACTCTGTAACTCTTTCTACCCTCTCCTCAGACTCTCCAGCCGGATTAAACGGCGGGATTGAGGCTATAAGCAGTTCAGTATCTGGCAATACTTGCGAAACTTTATCAATCAAATCGCTCAGTTCTTCAGAGGTTTCACTTGCTGAGTCAAAGATTAAGTCATTTGTGCCAATCGTCAAGAGAACGGCATCGGGCGCATAGGTTGCCAACTACCCCTGAACTTCACCGCCAATCCAATCGACTGTCTTGCCGGGATGAGCTTCATTGAAAAAGTGGGTAGATACCCCGTCCCCTTGTGGGTGGCTTTGATTTTGTGTATTCTAGATATAGCCACATCCTCCTCTTAGCAAAGGCACAAAAGTTATGTTTGGTTACGTCCAAGCTTGACAGAAACAGTTTCGAGGTGTCTTGTAGACGGCGAAATTCCGTAGAAGACATTATTTGAGGGCAGTGATAAGGAGTTAAGTCTCCAGGCAGAAAATTGAATTATGCGTAGGGCTCCAGTCAATGAGCCTATTGCAATCCAGCTCTAGTTATAGAGCTTTAGGAATTGGAATTGCTTTTTTACGCGGGCTTGTCCCCGTAGCAGTTGACTATCTTTATCGCCAAGGTTGTCTGGCCCGCTAGATTGGGAACCGACAAAATCTATGGATATGCCTTTATCCTTAGACAACTCCCATAACTTAGTTCGGTAGCCGCCTGTATTTATGATGTTATCATTTACTACGCCATAGGTAATCGAGTCACCTATGGGCATAATCTTTGCTATGCGCGTGACTACTCCAGTGTTAAGGTCAGCAACTATACTACTGTTTGACTTGGTATAGTCGGCTGTATCTGTCCCCGCACCACCATCCAAAGTGTCTTTGCCCGTGCCGCCAATCAAAATATCATTACCGTCATTACCATAGAGGGTGTCGTCATTCTCAAAGCCATTGATGATATCGTCTTGGCTAGTTCCTCTCAGAACTTCAGCAGCCTTAGTACCATATATTACACTCACGCTCTGACTCCTACATCTACTGGTTCAAACAGCAAAGACTAAGTTACCTGCTTTTGCAGGATATTTCACTAAATACCGCAGAACTCACTTAATATCAAGCGCTAAGTTGTTAACATCGCAACCAGTTGCGCTCAGAAGTAGAAAATTTACTCAAGAGCTTTATGGAAATTCAGTTTTTAGCGGACGTGAGAGAGGTAATTGGGGCGATCGTCAACCCCCCTCGTTCTTCCCTACTTGGGGGAACGAGGGGGGTTGAGATTGGGAGAAAAATCTAATTATCAACGTGCGATTGAAAGATTTAGTCTCCGTTGCAATCGTAAATCCCTACCTCTAACAATAGGCAGCTTTTGCAGATACGCTACCCGTTGGTAGTGTAAGTCTGGTTGAATGCAGGAGACTAGTAACGAGAAAGACCGCCTGGCTGCAAGATAAATCGCGTTTCTACAAAGCTTGAGTTGCTAAACTCTTAGCTGTCTTTTGCCGCTTACCACTAACAACCAAGCGGACGTTAGTGGGGGCTGAAACTAAGCCGCGACGAACTGCCTTGACTGGACGGTTATCTGCTAGTGCTAGTTCAAAGTTGGAAAGAATCTTTGCAAGTACCACTTTCATTTCAAACAAGGCAAATGCCATACCAATACAGCGCCTACTACCGCCGCCAAAGGGTATATATTCATATGGGGAAAATTGCCTTTCTAAAAAGCGCTCTGGCTTAAACTGCTTTGGTTGTGGGTAGACATCTTCTCGCTGATGGGTGAGATAAATAGAACCCACTAGCACTGTACCAGGCTCCAAGTCGTAGCCCACCATTTGCAGAGGCGATCGCACTACGCGGGGAAAGGTAAGCATCGCAACTGGATAAATCCGCAATGTTTCCGAACAAACTGCATTGAGATAGGGTAGTCGGAAAATGGCGTTATTGTCTGGTTGTTCGCCCTGGCTATCGAGTTCCTGTAGCAGTTGAGCGCGTACTTCAGGCTGCTTGTGAATCCAATACAATGCCCATGTTATAGCAGTCGCCGTAGTTTCATGACCTGCCGTCAACAGTGTCATCAACTCATCATGTAACTCTACATCTGTCAGGGCTGCTCCTGCTTCATCCCTAGCAGCCATGAGCAAAGATAGGATATCTGTGCGATTGGTGTCGCCTTGCTCTCGGCGTTCTTGAATCTCTGCGTAGATGAGAGAGTCGATTTGCTGTTTTTGGCGTAAAAAGCGTCCCCAAGGACTCCACGCGCCTAAATCCTGTTGCAGAATTGGAAAAAACAGCATACTGGCACTCAAAGGGGAACCCGTCACATCAAGTACGGAAGTGATGAGTTCCTCCATTTGTTGGTAGCGATCGCCTTCATTTAAACCAAATACGGCACGTAAAATTACCCGCAAAGAGATAGCTTGCATCGAGTGGCGAATAGAGAATGGTTCGCCCATCTTCCACTCACTCATCACTTGCTCGGTAAGATCGCTAATTATCTCACCATAGGCTTTCATCCGTTCGCCATGAAACGGAGGCATGATTAACTGACGCTGACGGCGATGGCGATCGCCACTAATCAGGATCAATCCATGCTCTCCCAGCAAAGGTCGGAAAAGCCCGTTCACATCTCCAGGGGCTTCAAACTGCTTAGTGTCGCCTGTCAAAATCTGCTGAATTGCCTGGGGGTTGCTCACAAATACCATGGGACGAAAATTGCTAGCCACCCGCGCTGTGAAGCAGTCACCATACCGTTCTAGACAGTTATTCATAAAAGCAAATGGATCGGCTATCCATTGCATCAGTTGCACAAGCGCTGGAGCTTTTGGGCCATTAGGTGATTTCATAAGCGCGAATTTAAGTAAATTTTTTATGTGTATTTACTACAAACCTAAACCACCAAATTACGCAACTAAGCTAACAAATATACAACTTAACTTACAGCAAATTTAATAAATCTACCGAAAGGTAATTCAGCCGCAACAGCGATCGCAGTTAACCTTGCGGATGCGCCGTTACTTTCATTAATTATGCGATCGCGATGCAAGTAGATATTTATATTCTCAATCTGCTGGTAATCGGTCTACTCCTACTGATGGTGACATTAGGATCTGGCTGGATTTCCCGCTTACCGCTTTCTTTTGCCTTGATATATCTAGTTGTTGGGGTCGTCCTTGGCCCCTATGGTTTCAAGCTAGTTCAACTGAAACCGGATGCCGAGTTTTTAGAACGCCTAACGGAATTTGTGGTAATTGTATCTGTTTTTAGCTGCGGTCTGAAAATGAACCGTCCCTTAAAATTATGGGCATGGCAAATTACAGCGCGGCTGATTGGGTTTTTGATGCCAATTTCAATTATAGCGATCGCTGCTGCGGGACATTGGCTATTAGGTATGGGTTGGGGTGCTGCTGTATTGTTGGGAGCAATTCTCGCACCTACCGACCCTGTTTTAGCCTCTGAAGTGCAATTAGCAGATATAGACGATCAGGATGAGTTACGCTTTGGTTTGACTTCTGAAGGTGGTTTAAACGATGCCTTAGCGTTTCCGTTTGTCTATTTTGGGCTTTATTGGTTAAAAGATCCTAACTTGGACAACTGGTTTGGTAAATGGGTAGCTGTGCAGTTAATTTGGGAAATTGCAGCTGGCATTGTTATGGGAATTGTTGTAGCTAGAGCAGTTGTTTGGTTCGATCGCCAATTGCAAAAACGCCGCCAGGCCGATAATTTAATGGAGGATTTCGTTGCTCTTGCTACAATTTTGGTGACTTATTCCCTTACAGAATTGGTCAACGGTTACGGATTTATTGCCGTCTTTGTGGCAGGAATAGTAATTGCAAGAGCTTACCACGATCCCGAAAAAAGACTATCACAGTTGGAATTTACCGAGCGGATTGAAAAACTGATGGAAGTCGCAACAATTCTACTACTCGGTTCAATCTTAAGAGTTCTACCAATTGTAGCTTTTGCTGGAAACTCGCTTATTATAGCAGGATTGTTGCTTTTTGTCATCCGACCTTTGGGAGCTTGGATTAGTACAATTGGCGCAAATACCCCAGTTGAAAATCACCGCCAGCTTTTGCATCCAAAAACACGTTTACTGTTTGGTTGGTTTGGTATTCGCGGTGTCGGTTCTATATACTATCTTTGCTATGCTTTGGGCGAAGGTTTAAAAGACCAACAAGCCGAGCAGATTGCTTGGATTACTTACACAACTATTATGATTTCTGTATTTCTACATGGAGTTAGTGCTACTCCATTAATGAAGTGGTACGAACGCCATGTAAAAAGAAGAGGCAAAAAATCTCCCACTGCAACTTTGCCAGAACAATCATAATTCTTCTAAATGATGAATTATGAATGATTAATTTTCAGCATTCATAATTCATCATTTTTTTATTGTGTCACCTTTTCAACTAAGCTTTTTGCTTTTTCTATCAAATTTTCTTCAGAGCCTTTTGCTTGAGCTTTGATAGTTTTTACATTAGCTTTCTTCGTGGGGTCGAAATTTTCATTCGAGTTTGTCAATTCTTGTTTTGCCTCTTCTAACCTTCCTGTTGCTCCACTCAATTCATAAGCGCGTTCAATCTTCTCTTCGGCACTAGGCTGGTAATCTTGAGGTATTAGCCTTAATTCTGCCTCTGTACCAGCATTAACAGGTAAAGAAGTAAAAATTGATATACCTGATAGGCAGAGAAAAGCGACTAAAGATAATAGTATAATTCGGCGAAAAAATGCTGTAATTAATGTTAACAAACTAATTTGCATGAAACTTACTCCATCGTTTAATACACAATTGAATTTGAGCCATAAGTCAATTTTTAGGCTCAAACGCATACTAAATTTCTAACTACATTTGTGCTTCTATCAAAGGACACATTCAGGATAGTAAATTAAGTAAAAGGTGAAGCAAATGATGAATTATGAATGCTAAAGGCTAAAATTCAGCATTCATAATTCACAATTCATAATTTATATTTACAGCCATGCCCCGTGAATCTGGATGCCCCGGCTTTGCATAATTTGTTCAAATAAATCTGTAGGTAGTGCTTGTTCGACAGCCCAAACACCAGGTTTTTTAAGTTTGCCTTCTAAAAGCAGTTGGGCAATGCTACCAGTGCCACAACCAGAGGCGATCGCTGTATTATTATGCACTAAAGTTGAACAGAAAGTTGCTGGCTGACCATTTTTAAATCCAGTCACTTCCGAACGTACCGCCACGCCAATACCACTAAAAGGATTAGTAACATCAGTCATGAAGTGGCTGACGTGGGCTAAAAACTCGATAGCACTTTTTTGCTGCATCAAAGGTTTGGGAAACCAATGGGCAGCAATCCAAGTGAGATGATTATAAAAATCGGGAATTGAGCCGAATTTGGTGACTACAGTTTTGACGGGGAAAGCTTCAGGTAGGGTAAAAGCTTCTGGCATATCAAACCAGTAAACGTGGGACTTACCGTAAGGTTGAGGAAATTCTACGGTTTCGCGATCGCTATATGGCTTCACTTCTTGCCACTTCCCATCGATCCAGGCGATAAACGGTTTTTGTAGTCCCAAAAACGTCGTCCGCATCACCGTCACCCCAGCACCACCAGAGCCTGAGACGAGATAGCTCAGATGGATGCTTTCCGGCACATCCAATTGCTCAACGCCTTGACGTACCATGCTATTAGAAATACCGGGAAAAACACCAGTATTCACAATTGCTGTCACTCCCGCCGCTTGTGCTGCTGGCTGGTAGTCTAAAGCTTTGCGGGTAAAGGATCTGTGATCGCTGACATCTAGATAATTCGCACCGTGTTCGATGCAAGTTTGGAGTACGCTAGCATCGCGGTAGTGAAAAGGGCCGGCACAGTGAATGACTAGATTGGAGGATGCGATCGCTTTTTGAAGCCCTTCTTTATCTGCCAAATCCAATTCTAGAAACTGCACTTGCTGTCCTAGTTGTTCGCTAATTGCCTTCCCAGCCTCTACTTTGCGGCTAGTGATCGTAATTTGGGCTTGCGTGTGGGTAACGATATCATGAGCAACACTTCTGCCAATCCGCCCCCGACCGCCAAGAATTAATACCTGGTCTGTCATCGATTCAGAACTGTGACGACATATCTATTTCAGCAGATTTAAATCCACCTCTTCCTCGGTTACAGGGATGACTTTGGTCAGGCTGAAGGTAGAAGGTAGAAGGATGAAATCAAAAAATTGATTGGGATGCAAGCATCTTCAGTTAGGCATCACCTGTCTCAAAAGTATTATATGCCGATCGAATTGTTTGCTCGTTCCTAGGCTGAGCCTAGGAACGAGTTGCATCGGGGCTGCTGCCTTGGTATATCATTGAATCTTAAACACAGACTCAACGCTTGATTTGAGCGTGTCTTTTGCATCCTTCAGTGTTTCTGCGATCGGATGCTGTTGGTGCAAGAAAACCCTAGCACAGTTGCGACCTGGCAAGCCGGAAATCGATCCACCCGGATGAGTTCCTGCACCAGTGAGGAATAACTGGTCAATTGGGGTTTTGTAATTTGCTATTTCTGGTAGGGGACGAAAGCACAGCATTTGATCCAAAGTCATGTCGATGTGGTAGTAGTTCCCTTTGTAAAATCCTACCCGTTGAGACAATTCTGCCGGACTTTCGACGTGACGGGCAATGATCGAGTGTTTGAGATTGGGTGAATATTGTGCTAGCTTGTCGATGACGCGATCGGCAACTTTATTTTTCAATTCATCCGTCCAACCCGTACCCTTCAACCCTGTACCTTCAGCACCAGCAATTTGATAGGGGGCAAAAAACTCGAGCCAAAGTGTATGCTTACCTTCAGGTGCCATTGAGGGATCGAGTCCTGTAGGCATGACTATATACATCGATGGGTCTTCATCTGGAATTTTGCCCATAGTACAATCAGTATGAGCTTTTTCTACGTGATTGACCGAATCTGCAATCAGGATAGAACCAATTAGGTATTCATCCTTGTGTTCGTGGTGTTCAAACCGCAGCGGTTCAGATAAAGCACAATCAATTTTGAGGATAGTTTCGTTATTATCGCTGATGCGGCGATCCACTCGTTCGCGCAAATTCGGATCGGCACTATCAACATCATTCGCATCCACTAGATGCAAGAACAACCGTTTAACATCAATACTTGAAATTACGCCCTTGTTAGCACGATATTCCTTACCGCCAGCAACTCGGACACCGACAGCTTTACCGTCGTCAACCAAGACTTGTTCAACTTTTTGATCTGTAAGGATAACGCCGCCTAGATTTTGTACTGCTTTGACTAAAGCTTCAGTTAGTGCGCCAGTACCGCCGCGAGGTCTAGCCATACCGGGTTCGTGGCGCATAACCATCATCATCGCCCCGAAAGCCATTGCTTTTTGGGAAGGAGGCGAACTCAATTCGGCCGATAGTCGCGCCAGGGGTGCTTTGAGAAACTCTGAATCAAAATACTCGTTAATATTATCCATCGGACTACTGAGCAATGTACGCAGTAAATCTAAAGTATCGTCAGCACCACCCATGAGTGAGAAGACATCTTGAAGCCCCTTCAGATCGTAGTTTCCGCCAATGTCAACTAGTGATTTGGGAGGGGCGTTGAACATGGGAGTGGCGGAACGAACAAAACGCAGCCAGAAATCAACATATTTAGCGTAATTTTCAGCATCATGCTGGCTATATCGGGCAATTTCTGCACAAGTCCTTTCAACGGATTTATGTGCTAAGAAATACTTACCATCGGGATGGGGACAAAAGACTACTGGATCGCACGGGAGATATTCTAAGCCGTATTTGTGTAGTTCTAATTCCTCAATTACGGGGCCGAGGAAAATAAATAGGTGATTAATCGCACAGGGGTTGAATTTGAATCCAGGCGCTTCTTCCGGCATCAGTTCTTCAGTTGTCGCACCTCCTCCGGGAAGCGATCGCGCTTCCAGTAGCAAGACGCTATAACCAGCTTTGAGCAAATATGCGGCGCAAACTAGTCCATTGTGACCAGCACCAATAATGACGACATCGTAAGCTTCCATGTGTGAGGATTCGAGGATTTAATAGATTCTTCCCCGATATTAGAAAGCTGTTAATAAATCTAAATCTTTCGTGAGTTATAGAATCTCTTTGTATCGCTGCATCTTTACTGAGTTTTATCGGTCTTGTTGAGCAGTAACTTCAAAAACTGGTAGTGAGAAATTTTAATAAATTTGTATAAATGCGATCGAGCGCGCATTTATAACACTTATGTTTCAAAAGCAAATTCTTCTGTATCAACACCCCCATTTTCCCAAGAAATCGCTTCTCTTGCTGTTTTTATATTAGGTGGTACTCGCAAAAAATTAATAAGTCCGGTACTAGAGCAATTCGTTTTTAATAAATGAATTGGTTCTATTTCTTCTAACAAATCTATTCTTAACAAAGTGTATTCCTGCCACACATCTAATTCGGTTACTGGGAATTCTTGGCAGATTTTATCATAACCAATTCCTTGAATTAAGACTCGACGAATTTCGGCGCTTTTCTCGGCTAGCAACCATTTTGCTTGCCATTGATGCGGGTGTTCTTCATATTTTTCCGGTAATCTAACGCCGTGATAAGCATACACGCTGAAGCCATTGCTAAACGTAATAGCAGGTTCTCCCTCAGCGTGTAAGCGAAGTGAAGCGTCAACAGAGAGTTTAGGCGGGCGATCGCCAACTAAACAGAAGTTTGAAAAGGGGAAAATCCAACCGCAATACTTGACTAAAGCTTGATACAATTCCCATTTGTGGCGATCGTATTCGCAATTCAGCACAGAAATACAAAAATCATAATAACTGCCAAACTCAGCTAACTCATACCAAAATGAAAATATATTGAATTGCTCCAGTTGCCTTAAAAGTGTACTCGATACTGAGTTGAATCTTTCATTTTCCAATTCACTACTAATTTGATGCAGCCATTCGCGCCAGATTTCGCACCATAGCGATTCTTGTCCAAACCAGTCCTGATGTCTTAATTCATCATTAGAATTAAGTATTAGTTCGCTTTCTAACCGATTTAATACCGGAATCGCTAGCTGCTGAGTTAATGGCTGCCATAGTTCGTTAAGTTTTTTATCTATTTGAGCCAGAATTTCACCAGGATTTAAGCTGTCGTTAGTAGCATCGATCGCCTGAAAATTTAGATTGTCAAAAAATATAACATCTGGCTCAGGTAAGTTAATTTCAGTATATATAGCTTTTATTGTTTCAGATGCTAGTTTACAATCGTTTGGTTCAGTGGAAAGCGCAATTCTTTGCCACTTTTGCCGATAAACAGGAATTAGAGCTTTTTGATCTGGTGTAAGTTGAGTAACAATTCCACGCTTAGACATTAGCTATTTCTCTCGGCAGACAAAGCTGGCATAACAACATATCTATTATTCCCAAATTAAGTTTGGAATCAAGCGTAGTAATTCGATCGTGATGTTGCAGCAAATAACACACGCTATCATCTGTATAAATTGCAGCAAAGAATTAAAAACAGTGGAAACCCTACTTGGCGTTTAAAAATGGTGCATCTAATATTGTTTCGTACACACTCAAGCTCAATCAACAAAAACTAATGATTGAAGTTGAGCATTTAAGTAAAATCTACGGTTCCAACTTAGGAATTCAAGATGTCACCTTCAGCGTGGAACCAGGGGAAATCATGGGTTTTTTGGGGCCTAACGGCGCTGGGAAAACCACGACGATGAGGATTTTGGCGGGATATCTACCAGCTAGCAGCGGCACGGCTCGAATTGCTGGGTATGATGTACACGAACAATCGTTGGCGGTGCGACAGCGAATTGGCTACTTGCCAGAAACACCCCCTTTATATCCAGAAATGACAGTAGAAGGCTTCCTCTATTTTGTCGCACGGTTGAAGGGAGTACCAGCAGGCGATCGCGCCCGTCAAGTCAAAGCAGCGATCGAACGTTGCAACTTAGAAGAAAAACGTCGCGTCCTCATCCGCAAACTCTCAAAAGGCTTCCGCCAAAGGGTGGGAATCGCCCAAGCTATCGTCCACGATCCACCCGCGATCGTTCTGGATGAACCTACTGTGGGACTCGATCCACGCCAGATCATCGAAGTCCGAAATTTAATTAAAAGCCTCGCAGGTAGTCACACAATTATTCTTTCTACTCACATCTTGCCTGAAGTAAGCATGACCTGTAACCGCGTAACAATTATTAATCGCGGTCAAGTGGTAGCAACTAATACTCCAGATAATTTAGAGGCTAGTCTAGCTGGAGGCACGGGCTATGAATTAGAAATTTCTGGCGATGCAACTGCTGCTAAAGAGAAACTATTGCAACTTTTACCTAGCGTGAAATTGGTAGAACCAATCACTACCATAGGAGCAGATCGAAGTCAATTCTCAGATGCAAATCGTGCTTGCCTGCGAGTAGTATCAAATCCCGGCGTTGAACCAGGACCAGATATTGTAACGGTGCTTATAGGCATGGGGCTAAAAATATACGAGATGCGACGAATTAAGGCATCTTTGGAAGATGTGTTCTTGGAACTGACAATGGAAGAAAAGCAACTACAGTCACCAGAAGGAGAAGTTGCTTAGATGAGTGTAATATTTGGTAACATCATTGCCATTTACCGCCGGGAATTACAGAGCTATTTTGCCTCGCCTTTGGCTTATGCGATCGCAGGCGTGTTTTGGCTATTATCTGGATTTTTCTTTGTGGTGATTTTGATCGGGCCTCAAGGAATTATTCAGCAAGTGACGCAACGAGATTTACAAGCACAGCAACTAGGAGTACCCGCACCACCTGTAGATGTTGCTTATGAATTTTTGCAAACATTTTTAAGTATCATGGGTTCTTTGGCTTTGTTTGTGTTGCCGATCCTATCGATGGGTTTGTATGCCGAAGAACGCAAGCGCGGAACGTTGGAGTTATTAGCCACATCGCCAGTGACAAACTGGGCGGTAGCTGTAGGCAAATTATTAGGAGTGCTAACGTTTTTTATCACGTTAGTACTGCCGTTGCTGGCATATCAAGCGATCGCTTTGAGTGCAGCTAATCCCCCAGTCGCGCCAGCAGTACCCTTACTCGGACATCTGGGATTAATTTTATTAGCAGCGGCAGTGCTATCTTTGGGAATGTTTATTTCCTCCCTCACGGATAGTACAATTCTTGCCGCCATCCTCACCTTTGCCGTGATTTTATTTCTCTGGGTAATTGATGCGATCGCGCAAAATCTCCCTGGTGCTGTTGGAAAAGTCTTGAGTCATGTTTCGTTGCTGAAGCACTACAGTAACTTGATGCAAGGCATTTTAGATTCCACTAGCTTGGTTGTATTTGCTAGTTACATAGTTTTAGGCATCTTTCTCACCGCTCAATCAATTGATGCTTTGCGTTTTCAACGCTCGTAACGATTTTAGATTTTAGATTTTAGATTTTGGATTAAATCTAGAATCTAAACTCTAAAATTTAAAGTTTAAAATCAAGAATTCCCATGAAGACTGTTGCTAAAAAGCAAAATTATTGGAAATATCTGTTTTGGCTCGGCCCATTTCTAATTTTGATGGGCTTGTCAGCTGGGGTAGTATCTGGTACGTGGGGACAATTACCGCTAGGCTTACTGATATCTGGAATTGTCCTGAGCGGTTTATGGCTATTGTTCCAAGCCTATACCAATAACTGGTGGAATCGTCGCTCTACACAAGCTGGGACTAATGCACTTGTAGCTACCCTGTCAGTTTTGGTAATTCTTGGGTTTGTTAACTTCTTAGCTACTCGTTACACGACGCGAGTAGACTATACCGAAACTGGGATATTTACCCTTGCACCTGAATCAAAGCAGTTAGTAAAAAATTTGTCACAACCAGTAAAGGTGTGGGTGTTTGACAAAGATCGGAATTCCCAAGATCGAGAATTACTAGAAAATTATCGCCGTCAAGGATCGCAGTTTAGCTTTGAGTATGTCGATCCGCAAGCGCAACCAGGACTAGCTCAACAATTTGGTGTTAAACAATTTGGGGATGTTTATATAGAAGCTGGTAAGCAGCGGCGGTTGGTGCAAACTGTGAATCCGCAAGAGCGCTTATCAGAAGTGCAGTTGACTACTAAATTGCAACAAGTAACAAGCGATCGCACGCAATCAGTTTACTTCCTCCAAGGTCATGGCGAAAACTCAATTTCAGGTGAGCAAGGAGGACTTTCTGTTGCGATCGCTGCTTTGCGTGACAAGAATTTCACTAATAAACCACTAAATTTACTACAGCAGTCGAGCGTTCCCAAAGATGCTAGTGCGATCGTAGTGGCTGGCCCCAAACGAGCGCTGTTAGCACCGGAAGTAAAAGCCTTGAGCGCTTACCTCAATTCTGGTGGTAATCTGCTGGTGATGATTGACCCGAATACCGATCCGGGGCTAGACAGTTTGTTGCAAAACTGGGGAATTAGCTTCGATAAGCGTTTGATTGTCGATCCGCAAGGTGCGGCGCTAGGCCTTGGCCCAGCAGTTCCCGTAGTGACTAATTACGGTCAGCATCCAATTACCAAAGATTTTGGTAACGGCTTTTCTTTCTATCGGGGGGCGCGACCAATCGAAACTAAACCAGTGGCTGGGGTGCAAGCAACACCTATACTCGTAACTAGTCCTGAAAGTTGGGCAGAAAGCGATCTAAATAATAAAGAAGTGCAGTTCAATCCGGAAAGCGATCGCCAAGGCCCCTTAACTTTGGGTATTGCTCTGACCCGCAAAGTCGCGGCTGCATCCAACTCAAACGCAAAAACACAAAAGTCATCGCCCTCGCCAAATGAAGCCAAACTTGTGGCGATCGGAAGTTCTGCATTCGCTTTGAATGGTCTGTTTGAGCAGCAACTGAATGGAGATGTCTTCCTCAACTCCGTCAGCTGGCTGAGCAACTCCGATCGGCAACTGCTATCTATTCGCCCCAAGGAACCGAAAAACCGCCGCCTCAACTTGACACCCCCACAGGTAAATCTCCTCGGTTGGACAGCCCTTGCGATCGTTCCTCTAATTGGTTTTGCAGGGGCTGGTATTCTTTGGTGGCTGCGTAGATAGAGAGCAGGGGGAGCAGGGGGAGCTGAATACCGCTGAGGGAGAAATGATAGTCATTTACCGCTTACCTACCATTCCCCCCCGTACCTCTTACCACTCGCCACTCGCCACTCGCCAATCACCTCTGTACAGACGCGATATATCGCGTCTCTACCACTCGCCACTCTTTTATGAAACTACAACGGACTACTCTAATTTTTTTGCTCCTAGCACTAGGACTAGGGGGCTTTGTTTACTTCTATGAAATTCAAGGTGCAACTGAGAGACAGTCAGCCCAGGAACAGCAGCGGCAAATTTTCTCTTTTCAGGAAGATCGAGTGCAATCTTTAACTGTGAAGACTAAAGACCAGACTTTGAGGTTTGAGCGGGCTAACAAGTCTGACACATCCAAGTGGCGAATGAAATCTCCCAACGATACCCCAGCTAGTGATGCTGCTGTCTCTTATTTACTGGATCTGCTGGTGAGTGGAAAGAGCGATCGCACTCTTAATGTCCCTGTCGCCCAACTTCAGGAATATGGTTTGCAGCAGCCCCAAGCCACTGTGGAAATAAAGCTAAACGATCGAACAACTCATCGGCTGATTTTGGGTAAGCCAGACTTCAATAATAGTTTCTTATATGCTCAAGCCGATCCCCCTACTCCACCTAATAGTCCAGTCAACGTACTTTTGGTTTCTACAAATTTTGAGAATGCTGTGAATCGATCTTTGTCAGAGTGGAAACAAATTCAGCAGCAAGGCAAAGATGCTGAAACTACAAATAAATTTACAAATAATAAAGATTAATTTGTTATTTTAGCACAATATGTTTATTTATCGGATAAACTCAATTAAATTAACTGATTTAGAGGAAAATTAGCGCGGAAAATCAGGAAAATTGCCGAAAAAATCCTGAAATCCATATATCTTAAAGGTTTTAACGATCAATATTTGGCCAGCACACCTTAGAATGAGCAATGAAATATCGAGTAGATGCGAGTTTCAGCCATTTTGGTTGGGAAACAAACCGAAATGTGGTAGATGAATCTCTCAAAAATCGAAATTTCAGATTCATGTAAAAGCTGTTCGAGCTACTCAAAGGAGATTTAAATGAATAAAGGTGAACTAGTTGATTCTATAGCTGACAAGGCTAGCGTGACTAAAAAACAAGCTGATGCAGTTTTGACAGCGGCTTTGGAAACAATCATTGAAGCTGTTTCTTCTGGGGATAAAGTGACATTAGTTGGCTTCGGCTCTTTTGAGTCGCGGGAGCGCAAAGCGCGTGAAGGCCGCAACCCCAAAACAGGCGATAAAATGGAGATTCCAGCAACGAAGGTTCCAGCTTTTTCCGCAGGTAAGCTGTTCAAGGAAAAAGTGGCACCGCAAGACTAGTAATTTTTCTGCGGGAAACTCATATTTGATGCGACCTGTACACGGGGGTAATTTAGCTTGGGCAGCAGCAACAGCAGGCTGTTCGCCTGATGCTATTCTGGATTTTTCTGCTAGTATCAGCCCGTTGGGCCCTCCCAAAAGCGCGATCTCCGCCATTTCTGCACACTTGGGCAGCCTTCGCGCCTATCCAGACCCCGACTATCGGGAATTAACAACCGTTCTGTGTCAGGTGCATCAATTATCGCCAGAATGGATTCTGCCGGGTAATGGCTCGGCAGAGTTACTCACTTGGGCAGGCTGGGACTTGGCTAAATTAGCCGCTGCAATTCTTGTCACCCCAGCCTTCGGCGACTACTACCGCGCTCTCAAAGCATTTGATGCCAAAATCATCAAATGTCCCCTGGATTTGGAGTCAGGAGACAGGAGTCAGAAGACAGGAGTCAGAGAGAATAATTCATCTTTCATCCTTCAGCCTTCAGGCTTCAGCCTTTTTGAGTCTGGTTTACTAATAAACAACCCCCACAACCCCACAGGCAAGTTGTGGCAACGGGAAACAATTCTGCCCTATCTGGAGCAATTTGCTTTGGTTGTGGTAGATGAGGCGTTTATGGATTTTCTGCCACCGGATCGAGAACAAAGTTTGATTCCAATGGTGCAGAAATATCCGAATTTAGTGATTTTGCGATCGCTAACCAAATTCTACAGTCTACCCGGACTGCGAGTAGGATATGCGATCGCTCATCCCGACCGACTCCAACGCTGGAAACAACGGCGCGATCCTTGGTGTGTGAATACTCTTGCCGCAGCAGCAGCAACGGCTGTAGTTCAAGATCTAGAGTTTCAAAAATCTTCTTGGGAGTGGCTACCACCAACACGAGAGCAACTTTTCCAAGGTTTATCCCAGATACCGGGATTGCATCCTTTTGAGAGCGCTGCTAACTTTCTATTGGTTGAGTCAGCACAACCAACTCAAGAGCTACAGCAAAAATTACTGCAACAGCATCAAATTTTAATCCGTGATTGCTTGAGTTTTCCCGAACTTGGCGATCGCTACTTCCGCGTGGCTGTGCGCTCAAACACTGAAAACGAGCGCTTACTAAAAGCATTATGGCAGTTGAATACGATGTCGTGATTATCGGCGGCAGCCTAGCCGGACGCTACGCTGCTATTGCCGCAGCCCAGTTACGCGCTACTGTTGCTCTGATTGAACCCCTTCCTAGAACCCAGGGAGCTGAGGGAGAAAACAATTCAAAATTCACTCGCCACTCACCACTGGCCAGTACGGGCGCACTGCTGTGCGCCCCTACCCACTCACCACTCACATCGATCCTCCTACCTCACACCCTTGCTCAGGTAGGACAACTAACTCAGCAACTAGCAAACGCCAGTCAATTTGGTATTCACTTGCATAACGGCGATATAGCCAAAAACTGCCAATCTCTACAGTTGACTGAAGCCATGCAATGGGCTAGCAACGTAGTCTCAAATCTAGAAGATTGGAATTCACCTGCTGTGTTAGCTGCGTTGGGAGTAGATTTTATTCAAGGCAATGGTCAATTTGAATCGCAACCACGCCAGAGTTTTGCTGTCAACAATCGCCGACTCTCGGCACGAAGTTATTTACTTGCGACTAGCTCCCGTCCTGCTATTCCTGAGATTGAAGGGCTGCAATTTGCAGAATATATTACACCAGGCGAGATTTGGCAGTCCTTAACTTCCCAAAATCCACCACAGCGTTGGGTAATCCTCGGTAGCGATCCAACTGGATGCCAAATGGCTCAAACATTGGCGCAGCTTGATTTAGATGTGGCTTTAATCGTGAAGCGTTCCCACATCCTCGCCAAAGAAGATCCAGAAATAGCGCAACTGGTGCAAGCTATTCTGGAAGCCGAAGGTGTGAAAGTTTTCACCTCCACATCTGTCACTCAAGCGCATTGGTGACAAAAAGTGGATTCAGGCTGGAGACGAGGCGATAGAATTTGACGAAATTTTGCTTTGCGCCGGACATCAACCCGATCTGGAAAATCTCAACTTAGAAGCAGTGGGAGTTAGACTAAAACACCATCGCCTGGTGTTGAATGAAAAACTACAAACCACTAATCACCGCATTTATGCCTGTGGGGATGCAATCGGCGGCTACCAATTTACCAATATTGCTAATTATGAAGCAGGCATTGCGTTAAAAAATGCTCTGTTTTTTCCAATATTTAAAGTTGATTATCGCAGTATTCCTTGGGTTATTTTTACTCAGCCACAACTAGCAAGAGTAGGCTTAACAGAGGTGCAAGCAAGACGAATATATAGTAGTGATGTTGTGATTTTGCGGCAACACTTTAAGACAGTAGCAGCAGCGCAAATTCAAGATGAAATAACGGGTATTTGTAAATTGATTGTCCGCCGCAATGGTGAAATTTTGGGAGCGGCTGTAGTAGGTTCCCAAGCCGGGGAAATAATCAATTTGATCGCACTTGCGATCGCATCTAATTTGAAAGTAGACGCGATCGCTTCCCTTGCTCCCGCCTATCCCAGTTTTTCAGAAATTTTGCATCAAATAGCTGTTGAATATCGCGGCGCTAGAATTGAGCGCAATCCTGCCTTACAAAACTTTCTTGAAGGCTTCTTTAGTTTTAGGCGATCGTATTTTTAGTTTTTCTACTAGGTAGCCCGGCAATGCCCACCTACAAAATT
>QQTW01000771.1_pt1 | contig 20934 bp, 12 predicted proteins | sample 1904831 | NCBI WGS metagenome assembly QQTW01 (sample SAMN09435610, study PRJNA476489) | Subsurface metagenome, whole genome shotgun sequencing project. | reverse complement strand
CTCCCATTGCTAACCGCAATCGCCGAGAATTGGAAGATGCGATCGGTTTTTTTGCCAATAGTTTAGTTATTCGCACCGATTTATCAGAAAATCCTAGTTTTAAGGAATTATTAGCTAGAGTCAGGCAAGTTGCCGTAGACGCTTACGCTCATCAAGACTTGCCGTTTGAGAAGCTGGTAGAGCAGTTGCACCCGGAACGAAGTTTGAATCAAAATCCCCTGTTTCAAGTGGTGTTCGCTCTGCAAAATGCTCCTATGGAGCAATTAGAGTTACCAGGGCTAATACTTTCACCTTTTAAAGAAATTGAGACGACAACGGCTAGGTTTGATTTGGAGTTTTATTTGTGGGAATGTGGCAAGGATTTTAGAAGCTTGTGGGGAGATAAATGGCAGCAATCAGCAGGATTGCGGGGAGTTTTAGTTTACAATACCGCTTTATTTGACGCTGAAGCGATAGCAAGACTACTCCAGCACTTCCAAATTCTGTTAACTGGCGCTATGGAGAATATTGATACCAAATTAGCCGATTTACCTTTGTTAAGCACCGCCCAACAACAGCAAATTTTGGTGGAATGGAATCAGACTCAGCACGACTATCAAAAACATCTGTCCATTCAACAGTTATTTGAAACCCAGGTAAATAGTAACCCTAATGCGATCGCGCTTAACTATAAAAATCAACAGTTTACTTACCAGCAGCTAAATAAAGGTAGCAATCAACTAGCTCATTATTTGCAAAAACTAGGTGTAGGGAAGGAATCATTAGTTGGTATTTGTCTAGAATCATCGCCTGTAATGATAGCTGCAATACTCGGTATTCTTAAAGTTGGCGCTGCTTATGTACCAATAGATCCAGCTTACCCGATAGAGCGAATTCAGTTTATGGTTGAAGATACGGGATTAAATGCGATCATTACTCAAAGTAGCTTTACTCACCTTTTTTTTAATACGCAAATTGTTTGCATAGATCGTCATTGGCAACAAGTAGCACTGCAAAGCGATAAAAATCTCCAGTGTCAATCAACTGCCGAAACTCTAGCTTATATAGTTTATACTTCTGGTTCTACGGGAATCCCTAAAGGTGTAGCTGTAACGCATCAAGCAGTAAATAGACTGATTAATTCCAATTACATCACCTGGAAAAGTGGCGATAAAGTTGCTCAATGTGCCAATATTTCCTTTGATGCGGCAACTTTTGAGATTTGGGGCGCACTTTTAAACGGAGCGCAATTAGTAGGAATTGATAGAGAAACCTTGCTTTCTCCTCAATATTTTGCCCAAGCACTCCAACAGCAAGAGATTGATACTTTATTTTTGACTACTGCTTTATTTAATCAAATAGCGCGAGAAATTCCGTCAGCCTTTAGCTGTTTGAAATACTTACTATTTGGTGGCGAAACTGTGGATGTGAAATCGGTACAAGCAGTGTATCAAAGCAAGCCTCAGCACTTATTGCACGTATATGGACCCACAGAAAATACTACCTTTACTACTTGGTACAAAGTGGAAAATCTACCAGAAACAAAAACTATTCCGATTGGAAAGGCGATCGCAAATACGCAAATATATTTATTAGACAACTATCTCAATCCTGTACCTGTCGGCGTTACAGGAGAAGTTTATATTGGCGGCGATGGATTAGCACGAGGTTATTTTAATCGCCTCGAATTAACAGCCAAACAATTTATTCCTCACCCTTGGCAAAAATCAGAGCGTTTGTACAAAACTGGCGATTTTGCTCGTTATTTACCCGATGGAAATTTAGAATTTATTAGACGCAAAGATGATTTAGTAAAAGTAAGGGGTTTTCGGATTGAATTAGGGGAAGTTGAAACGGTGTTAAATCAGCATCCCAAAGTGCGAGAAAGTGTAGTTGTAGTCAAAGAGGATTTGGTTGCTTACATCGTTGCTCAGAATAATTTACAGCTAAAAAGCCGAGAATTGAGAGAGTTTTTGCAAGCAAAGTTACCTAATTACTCGATTCCGGCGGTTTTTGTATTTTTAGAAAAGTTACCACTAACTCTTAATGGTAAAGTAGACCGTCACGCCCTTCCTATACCAGATTTTACGCAAAATATCTCTGACAAAACTCCGCGCAATTCCATCGAAGCCCAATTAGTACAGTTATGGAATGGATTATTGGGAGTCAAAGCCGGGATTAACGATAATTTTTTTGAATTGGGGGGACATTCTTTACTTGCAACTCAGCTAGTTTCCAGAATCCGCGAGAGTTTTGGCGTACAAGTACCGCTTAGTAGAGTATTTGAAACTCCAAATATTGCAGGATTAGCGGAGTATATAGCGAGTAGTAAAAATGGTATTTCCACAATCCGCGAGGAGGTAGAGTTTTGAGTGCTGTAGAATTATTAGCAGATTTACGGCGTTTGGATATTCAAGTATTTGTAGAAGGAGAAAGCTTGCAATGTAATGCTCCTCAAGGAGTTTTGACGGAAGAATTGCGATCGCAAATCAAACTTTATAAATCGCAATTAATCGCCTTATTACGCCCAGCACCTCCCCTTGTACCCCAAAATAATCGCACTTGCTTATCTTTCGCTCAACAAAGGTTGTGGTTTTTAGACAAGCTTATTCCTCAAAATCCTTTTTACAATATACCCGCCGCGTTACGTCTTACTGGGAATCTCGATTATTTAGCTTTAAAACAAGCATTTAACGCAATTGTCCAACGTCACGAAGCTTTGCGTACCAACTTTGTTGAAGTAAATGGTCAACCAATAGCGATCGCGCGGACTACAGCGCCAGAGGCGATCGCATCTCCTCAAATTGATGTATCTTTGCCTGTAGTAGATTTGCAGCATTTACCCGCTACCGAGAGGCAAGCCACAGCCCAAAAAATTGCTACAGAAGACGCTCAACGTCCATTTAATCTAACTAATGAGCTATTGCTGCGCGTCAAGTTATTGCAGTTAAATAAAAATGAATATGTTTTACTGCTCAATCTCCACCATATTGTTGCTGATGGTTGGTCATTGGGGGTACTAATTCGGGAAATCGGACTACTTTATACAAATAAATCTTTGTCCCCGTTACCTATTCAATACGCAGACTTCGCTGCTTGGCAAAGAAAATATTTGCAAGGAGAAGTCTTAGAAAGTCAACTATCTTACTGGAAATCGCAACTGGTCGATCTTCCGATGCTAAATTTGCCTACAAATCCACGAAAAGGAGTGCAAAGCTACCGAGGTGCAACGCAAAATCTCGTATTATCCCCGGCTTTAACTGCTAGTTTAGAAACTTTGAGCAAGCAAGCAGACGCAACGTTATTTATGACAATGCTTGCAGCTTTTCAAGTATTACTGTGTCGCTACAGTGGACAAGAAGATATTGTAGTTGGATCTCCCATCGCAAATCGCAATCGAGCCGAATTAGAACCTTTGATTGGTTTTTTTGTCAATAGTTTAGTATTGCGAACAGATTTAGCTAATAATCCGACATTTAGGGAATTATTAGGACGAGTACGGGAAACAGCAATAGCAGCTTACGATCGCCAAGACTTACCTTTTGAGAAGCTAGTAGAAGAATTGCACCCTGAACGCGATTTGAGCCGAAACCCTCTATTTCAGGTAGTTTTTGCCTTACAAAATGCCCCAATGCAACCCTTGAAATTGCCAGGAATAACCTTAAATCCATTGAAGTTTGAGGTTACGACTACAAGATTCGATTTAGAGTTGCATTTGTGGGAGCAAGGTTACGGATTGAGTGGGTTATGGGAAGAAAAAGCCGAGGGAATTAGTGGTTTTTTGGCTTACAATACCGATTTATTTGAGAAAAGTACAATTTCTCAATTTATAGCCCATTTCCAAACGCTACTTAAAGGAATTGTCGCAAATCCCGATATTCCCATAGCAGATTTACCTTTATTGAGTGCCACAGAAAGCCACCAGTTATTAGAAGAATGGAATCAAACTAGCTGTACTTACTCCAATAAATTATTCCATCAACTGTTTGAAACACAAGCCGAGAAGTCACCAAATGAAGTCGCTGTAGTCTTCGACAATCAAACCCTAACCTATCAACAATTGAATCACAGGGCTAATCAATTAGCCCACTATTTACAAGAATTGGGAATTGCGCCAGAAAGCTTAGTCGGAATTTGCGTTGAAAAGTCGCTAGAAATGATTGTCGGGATACTGGGGATTTTTAAAGCGGGAGGTGCTTATGTACCTATCGATCCAAATTATCCTCAAAGCCGCCGAGAGTTTATGCTTGCGGATACAGGAGTAAAAGTTGTCTTAACTCAGCAATCTTTAACATCCCTCTTTGCAGACATCAAACTAATTTGTTTGGATACCGACGCGAATATTGCCACTTACAGCGCCGAAAATCCCACCAGCAGCGTAAAAGTAGATAATCTAGCTTACGTTATTTATACATCTGGTTCGACAGGACAACCAAAAGGAGTTTTAATTGAACATCGCGGATTATGTAATGTAATTGCAGCACAGATAAAAGCTTTTGATTTGCGATCGCACAACCGAATTTTACAATTTAGCTCCCTCAGTTTCGATGCTTTTATTTTTGAAATGCTGCTTGCTTTTGGAGTTGGCGCAAGTCTCTACATTCCCCCCAAAAAAGCCCAGTTACCAGGAAGGGAGTTAGTAAAATTTTTGCAAGCAAACGCGATCGATACAACGATTATTTCTCCATCCGTTTTAGCCGTTTTACCCGCCACCGAATTACCAGCATTGCAAACAGTGATTGCTGGCGGTGAAGCTTGTACAACTGAAATTGTCCAACAATGGGCAACAGATCGCCGTCTATTTAACGCCTATGGTCCTACAGAAACGACAATATGGGCAACAGTAGGAAAATTAACAGTTTCGGACGATAAGCCCTCTATCGGTCGTCCAGTGGCTAATACGCAGATTTATCTACTAAGCGATCGCACTTATCCTGTACCCATTGGCGTAGTTGGCGAGGTTTATATTGCTGGAGATGGCGTAGCGCGGGGTTACTTAAATCGCCTTGAATTAACGGCGCAAAGGTTTATTAACAATCCGTTTGCAACTAATCGTTTATACAAAACTGGGGATCTCGCTCGCTATCGTCATGATGGAAGTTTGGAATTTGTTGGGCGTATAGACGAGCAAGTAAAAATTCGCGGCTTTAGGATAGAGTTGGGCGAAATTGAAACAGTGTTAAAACAGCATCCGATAGTAGAAAATGCGATCGCACTTGCAAATGAAGATCGCCTCATAGCCTACATTGTCCCTCAAATAACTGTAGAAAAGCAGTTGCAACTAGAGCAAGTAAAACAATGGGAAAACCTCTATAACCGCACTTATAACCAATCTGCAAGCGAATCCAATTTTAATGTTATCGGCTGGAATAGTAGTTATACAGGGCTTCCCATCCCCCCAGAGCAAATGCAGACATGGGTAAAAAGCCGCGTCGAGCAAATTTTAGCATTGCAACCAAAGCGAATATTAGAAATTGGTTGCGGTACAGGTTTACTACTATTTGAAATTGCGCCTCATTGCACCGAATATGTAGCAACCGACTTTTCCTCTACATCGATTCAATATTTAAAGCCATTAGTACAACCATTACCTCAAGTTAAGTTGCTGCAAAAAGTAGCAACAGATTTTACAGGGATAAATCCTAAGTCTTTTGATGCCGTAATTCTTAATTCTGTCGTCCAATATTTTCCTAGCCTCGATTATCTATTGCAAGTATTAGAGCAAGCAATTGAAACCGTCACCCCTGGAGGATTTATATTTATCGGAGATGTACGGAATTTACAACTATTATCCGCTTTTCATGCCGCCGTGCAGTTGGAGCGCTCGGCGGGGGATTCGTCTCAAAAGCAGTTACAGCAACAGTTACAAGCAGCATTATTTCAAGAGATGGAATTGGTCATCGATCCGGCTTTCTTTGTAGCATTGAAACAGGGCTTTAAAAGAATTAGCCACGTTCAAGTACAGCTTATACGGGGATGCAGTAGAAGCGATCGCAATGAATTAACTCAATTTCGCTACAACGCCATCTTGCACATTGAAGCAAGCAAAACTCCTACTCCTAGTTGTCAACTTGATTGGGAGCAAGATAATTTGAGCATTGCTAAAGTAAATCAATATTTGCTCGAAAATCAGCCAGCAGTTTTACAAGTAACAAAAATTCCCAATGCGCGTGTAATCGCCGCCGTTAAAACCGCTCAATGGCTAACTAATGGTACAGAATCGATCCAAAATGTTAGTCAAATGCGCGAACAATTGCAGCAATTAGAAACCGTAGGTATTGAGCCGGAAGACTGGTATAAGTTGAATACACTCTTTTACACCATCGAAGTAAGTTGGATAAATACCGATGCTACAGGTTGTTACGATGTTATTTTTCAAAGTCTTAGTCACAAAGCAACTTCTGACGTAGAGGTTGTAAATCAAAGACATATAGCTAAAACTGATGCTAATAATCCTTTACAAGCACAATTAGCGCGTCATCTTATCCCTCAACTGCAAAACTATCTCCAGCAAAATCTACCCAATTATATGATTCCTGCTGCTTTGGTGGTGTTAGAGAAAATCTCTTTAACAGCCAACGGTAAAGTCAATCGCCGCGCCCTTCCTACGCCAAATTGGGGAAGTAATGCGATCGCTCCTAGCGTTACTCCCGGCGCAATTGCACAACCTACATCTCCCACTGAACAAAAACTAGCAAATATTTGGGCAGACTTGCTAGGACTAAAAAATGTTGGTATTGACGATAATTTCTTTCAATTAGGGGGACATTCCTTACTAGCTACTCAATTAACTTCCCGCATCCGCGATACTTTTAACGTAGAATTGCCTTTACAAAAAGTCTTTGAAACTCCCCAAATTGCGCCTCTAGCTAAAGCGATTGAAGCCTTGCAAAGTATCCACCAAAAACCAGACTTGGGGATTGTACCACTTTCCCGCGATGCTCACCGCCGCTTGCGATCCTCTCTTAGAAATCCTGAAAATTTAGGGAGATAAAACTTGCATACTCCGCCTATTGCTACCGATGAAGTGTTTGTTTTTCCTGCTTCCTTCGCCCAACAAAGGCTTTGGTTTCTGAGTAAGTTAGCGCCCAACAATCCTTTTTACAACGTATCTGCGGCGATTCATCTAACTGGAAACTTGAATCTAACGGCTTTAGAGCAAACCTTTAACGAAATAATCCGCCGTCATGAAGTTTTGCGGACAACTTTTGAAATGGAGGAAGGACAGCTAAATCAAGTAATTGCAGAGAGTGTAGATATAAAGCTAAAGATTGTAGACTTGCACCATTTGCCTTTGATTGAGCGAGAAACTACTGCTAGACAAAAAGCGATCGCATTTTCCAATCTTCCCTTCAACCTTAGTACAGACTTGCTACTAAGAGTAACGATTTTTCAACTAGATGCCAACGACTCTATTTTGCTGCTAAGTCTGCATCACATCATTGCTGATGGTTGGTCAATTGGCGTATTAATCAAAGAAATTAGCGCTTTATACGCTGCTTTTTGTACAAATACTCCTCTATTGCCTGATTTACCAATCCAATATGCTGATTTCGCCTCTTGGCAAAAGCAAGAGTTGCCAAAAATAATCGAGTCACAACTACCTTACTGGAAGACGCAACTCGCCGATTTACCAAGTTTAAATTTGCCGTGCGTGAAGCGGAGCTATCCCGAAGGGAATCGCGATCGTAACTCTACCCCGAATTATAAAGGTGCAACTTACAACTTTGTAGCCTTGTCACCCAGCCTGAGCAATTTTTTAGCCGCCTTCAACCAGCAATCGGAAGTTACGCTGTTTATGACTCTTTTAGCAGCCTTACAAACGCTGTTATATCGTTATACGAGACAAGAAGATATGGCTGTAGGTTCTCCAATTGCTAATCGCAATCGTGCAGAATTGGAACCATTAATTGGCTTTTTTGTCAATAGTTTAGTATTGCGAGTTCAATTATCTAGCAATCTTACCTTTCAAGAATTATTAGCAAAGGTAAAACAAGTAACTTTAGATGCTTATGCTCATCAAGATTTACCATTTGATAAGCTCGTCCAAGAACTCCACCCAGAACGAGATTTAAGCAAGCATCCCTTATTTCAAGTAGCGGTATCTCTACAAAATACGCCGATTACAGCCTTAGAATTACCTGGACTTACTCTAAATCTCTTTGAGATTGAAAACAGCACAAGTAAGTTAGATTTGGAGTTGCATTTTTGGGAAAGTTCCGCCGGATTAGAAGCACAGATAACTTATAGTACCGATTTGTTCGATCGCTCTACAATCCTCCGCATGGTTGGACACTTGCAAACTCTGTTAGCAGGAATTATTACTAATCCGCAGCAAAAACTAGCAGACTTACCCATTTTGACAGCAAGCGAACGCCAACAGTTACTTATTGACTGGAATAATACTCAGCAAAACTATCTAGATAACTGCATCCATCAAATATTTGAGGCGCAAGTAAACAATAATCCAAATGCGATCGCTCTTGTACACGGTAACGAGCAAATAACCTACCAACAGTTAAACGAACGTAGCAATCAACTCGCCCATTATTTACAAAGCCTTGGAGTTGTACCCGATGTCATTGTCGGTATTTGTTTAGAAAAGTCGCCGTTAATCATCGTCGCAATTTTAGGAATACTCAAAGCTGGAGGTGCTTATTTACCAATAGATCCAGAATATCCCAAAGAGCGATCGCGTTTCATGCTGGAAGATTCACAAATAACTATTCTAATCACTCAAAAATCTTTAAGTCAGGAGTGGGAGCATAAATTAGTTTTTATTGATGATCACGCGATCGCACTTCAAGACCGATATAATCCTACAAGTGTTGTAAATGCGGCAAATCTTGCCTATGCAATGTACACTTCTGGATCTACCGGACAACCTAAAGGCGTTTTAATCGAACATCGCGGACTAACTAACGTAATCCACGCGCAAAGACAGATTTTTGACCCAAAACGGCAGCATCGGATTCTACAATTTGCCTCAATTAGCTTTGATGCGTCTATTTTTGAAATAGTTATGGCATTAGCTAACGGCGCAAGCCTGCACTTAATCCCAGAGAAATCGCGCCTAGGAGCGTCATTAACTGCTTATTTGCGTCAACACTCCATTACTCACGCCACCTTGCCTCCAGCAGTCCTAAAAATCCTTGTCCCGGAACAATTACCAGCATTGCAAACTCTAATTTTAGCGGGTGAAGCTTGTACTGGAGACATGGCTATATGGGGAAAAGGGAGACGTTTATTTAATGCCTACGGACTAACTGAAACAACTATCTGGTCTACTATTACCGAGATAAAGGATAGTATTTCTATAGGAAAAGCGATCGCCAATACTCAAGTTTATGTCCTCGATAGCAATTATCAGCCCGTCCCTGTAGGTATTCCCGGCGAACTTTATATAGGCGGAATAGGTATAGCGCGAGGCTATCTCAATCGTCCGCAATTGACGGCTAAAAGATTTATTTTCAACCCCTTTGACCATTCAAATTATCTCTACAAAACTGGTGATTTAGTCCGCTATCTCTCTAATGGAAATTTAGAATTTTTAGGTCGCATAGACGAGCAAGTGAAAATTCGCGGCTATCGAATTGAGTTAGGAGAAATTGAAGGCCTGCTATCCCAACATCCAGCAATCCAAACCGCCGTAGTAGTTGCTCAAGAAAATGCTGCTAATACTCAACTGGTAGCTTATATAGTCTTTAATTCTAATTTGACCCTTTCCACTGCTCAACTGCACGACTTTCTCAAAGCAAAATTACCCGATTACTCCATCCCTTCAACTTTTATCATCCTGTCATCTCTACCACTAACATCCAACGGTAAAGTAGACCGAAATGCCTTAAAAAGCTTCAATAACACGATAAACCAATCTTTTGTAGCGCCTCGCAATGCAACTGAATCGACCTTAACAATACTCTGGGCGCAAACTCTTAGGCTTGAACAAGTGGGAATACAAGATAGCTTTTTTGAGCTAGGGGGAGATTCTTTACTCGCAATTGCGCTTTTAGAGCAAATAAACCAGCAATTTAAGCAAAAATTGCCTTTGTCTGCGCTTTTTAGTGCGCCAACCGTCGAGCAATTCGCGCCAAATATTGAGAAAACCTACACTTGGTCGCCTTTAGTCCCGCTTCAACCTCAAGGCGCTAAAAAACCATTCTTCTGCATTCATCCTGTTTTCGGCGTTGTTTTACCTTATTACGAATTAGCAACCCATTTAGGCAAAAACCAACCATTTTATGCCCTACAACCCTGCGGTTTGGACGGTTTGCAGCCACCACTAACTAGCATCGAAGAAATGGCGGCTTATTACATTAAAGCCTTGCGTCAAGTTCAACCAAAAGGTGTTTATCAACTAGGTGGCTGGTCTTTCGGTGGTTTAGTTGCTTTTGAAATGGCGCAACAATTGCACCAAGCAGGCGAAGAAGTAAGTTTACTAGCAATTTTCGATACTCTTGCGCCCATACCCAACAATCAACCGTCATTTTGGGATAGTTTAAATTTTCTTATCACCACTGTACCCGGCTCTATTTATCCATTTTTATTAGATTACTGGGAACTAATTTGCGATGCTTACAGTATTCCTACCACCCTTGAGCAACTTTTTTCTTTTCACGGCTGGAATTTCTTACTAGAAAAAGCAACTATTAATAGTCTTTTTCCCCAAGAAACTAGATTGAGAATGCTAGACGAACTTACAATTGAGCGGATAATGAGGATTTTTTGGGCAAATAGTCAAGCTACAGTAAATTATTCACCCCAAAGTTACCCAAATACGATTACTTTATTTAAAAGTGGCGAACCCCTAACAACGACTGACCCAACTTTAGGTTGGAGTCAATTAACAAATTCTGTTGTGCTGCACTCTATTCCTGGCAATCATTTAACTATGCTCAAAGCCCCCAACGTCCAAGTATTAGCCAAAGAGTTGAACAAGTGTTTAACTTCTTGAGTAAAACCTCCTGACTTGGCAAAGTTGCCTTTAAGCGAGACAATAGTATATACGTCTCCCGTTAATTCTCAACCTGTGAATACCGTTCGTACTGTTTCCGATACCAAAAGAGCTTTCTACTCTACTCACACTCGCCCGATAAACACTATTTATCGCCGCGTGGTTGAGGAATTAATGGTAGAAATGCACTTACTCTCTGTCAACGCTGATTTTAGCTACAATCCCATATACGCGCTAGGTGTAGTCACATCCTACGAGCGCTTTATGCAAGGCTATCAACCAGAACGGGATAAAGACTCAATTTTTCAAGCTCTGTGTCAAGCTATACAAGCCGACCCCCATAAATATCGCCAAGATGCGGAACGATTGGGAAATTTTGCCAAAGGGTTGTCATCCCAAGACTTAATGCAATGGCTGAGTGGCGAAAAGCCAATGGATGGTTATAACGATTTGCAAGAGCAAATCAAAGAAATTGCAAATAACCCCAAATTCAAATACAGCCGTTTATTTGCGATTGGCGTATTTAGTTTACTGGAATTATCAGACCCCGAATTGGTCAAAGATGAAACTAAGCGCGTAGAAGCCTTCAAGCAAATTTCTAGCAGCTTGCACTTACCCGAAGATAAACTCAACAAAGACTTAGAGTTGTATCGCGGTAACGTCGAGAAAATGAACCAAGCCTTAATTGTTATGGAAGATATGTTAGCCGCCGAGCGCAAAAAGCGCCAAAGAAAAGCCGACGAACAACAAGCGGCTGTTGCTGCCAAACAATCCTCTGATACACCCAAAGATAGCGCTTCTTAAATAACAATGCGCGATCGCATTATTGAATCATCCCCTACTGTGGCATCATGACTTCAGCTTAAAGTTATGCTCAGTCAGGGGTTTTTCGCAAGTGAATGCAACGCGCAATCTTTTACAAGTATTTCAAAGCCGCAAAATGGCAGTTTTGCTATTTTTAGGTTTTTCCTCTGGTTTACCTTTATTCCTTACCAGTAGAACTTTGCAACTATGGATGCAAGACGCTGGGGTGGAATTGGGAGCAATTACGCTATTTGGTTTAGTTAGCGTCCCTTATTCACTCAAGTTTCTATGGTCGCCGCTATTAGATCGTTTTGTACCGCCATTTTTAGGCAGGCGACGCAGTTGGCTAATATTAACTCAGGTAGGGTTAGTTTTGGCGATCGCGGCGATGGCATTACAGCAACCCGCCCAAAACATCCAAGTATTGCAAATATTCGCAATTACAGCGCTAATTGTGACATTTTTAAGTGCTACTCAAGATATTGCTGGCGATGCCTACCGCACAGATATTTTATCGCCCCTTGAATTAGAAGCAGGTGCATCAGTTTGGGTGCTAGGCTATCGGCTGGCGCTGCTTGTAACTAGCTTCTTAGCTTTGGTTTTAGCCGACTATCTTCCCTGGAATGTCGTTTATTTACTCATGGCGGGTTTTATGGGAGTTGGCATAATTAGTACCTTGTTTGCGCCCTCCGAACCTGGGCTAGAAGGCGAACAAACTTCTGCACCAGTGTCTACTAAAGATGTAATTTTTCTATTATTATTTGCGGCAATCCTCGCGGGCTTAGTCGGAGGAGTAATTACAGGCTTTATTCCTTTACCTACACTCTATTGGCTGATTGCGAGTCTACTAGCTATTTGGCTAGTTACAGCTTTTGTATTACCGAAAAAACAACTAAACAACGTTACCGAAGCTCGCCCACCTCAATCATTGCAAGATGCGGTTATTCTACCCTTTCAAGAGTTTTTTCAACGCTTCGGGCTAACGCAAGCAAGTCTGATTTTAGCTTTTATCTTGCTCTACAAACTCGGCGACTCTTTAGTCGGAATTACTGCAAATTTGTTTTTGCGAGAAATAACTTTTACGAAGTCCGAGATTGCCGCCGTACAAGGCGGGATGGGGTTTATTGCTACCACCGTAGGGGTATTGGTTGGCGGCGCTATTTTGACCAAAATTGGTATCAATCGCGCTTTGTGGATTTTTGGGATTCTACAATTAGTTAGTAATCTTGGTTATTATGCTTTAGCGATCGCCGGAAAAAATTATTCTCTGCTCGTCTTAGCCATTAATATCGAAAATTTGTGTGCGGGGTTTGTTACCGTCGTTACTGTTGCTTATTTGATGAGTCTTTGCAACCACAGCTTTACAACTACCCAATTTGCCTTATTTTCTAGCTTAGTCGCTATTAGTCGCGATATTCTTTCGGCTCCCGCCGGACAATTAGCCGTCATTACAGGCTGGTCAACGTTTTTTCTGCTCTCGATTGTAGCGGCAATGCCAGGACTACTACTTTTACCCTTTGTTGCGCCTTGGAACCCCGCACCAATTGCTATGGCAAAACCAGGATTAAATGATGATGATTATTAATAATAAGTTGTAGGATAAAAGAAGGCTTAACAATTCTTTAGCTAAGTTCTCATATTACCATTGCTTCTCGGCTACCAACATGGCTATCCTCCGTCAATACGTGCTTCCCTTCGCGATCGTGCTTGTGTTTTTTGTGGCGCTTGTAGCAGTCAGCGCCCGGATATTTTTGCCTACTGATATGGCGGCTCCTGCGCCTATAGAGGAAATCAGTTCACCCCAAAAAGCTGAGGTACAACTACCTCCAGGGCTATCTATGTTGGTAAAAGGCATACCGGACGATTTGGCGCTATCCGATCAGTTCCGCATGACTATTAATTAAATGTGGAACTAATACAAGGGTATACAGTTCGGGCTGGATCGAGCTTAGACCGGGCATTGCTGGTAAAATTTATGCAAAAAACTTATCAAGAACTAGCCCCAGAGCAAGATTTTTCTCATTTAGCTCTGACAGTGGATCAATACCTATCTAGAGAAACGCCCTTGTGGTGGGTAAATTGCGATCGCAATATTGCTCCAGTTGCTTGTATATGGGCAGGAAACGCCATAGATCAAATAACAGGCGATCGCATTGCTCACATTTTTTTACTTTATGTAGTGCCAGAACATAGACGTAAAGGCATTGCTACGGCTTTGATGAACTTAGTAGAAAACTGGGCAAAAGCAAAAGGACTTGGCGCGATCGGGCTGCAAGTATTTCAAGCCAACGCCAGCGCCTTAAATCTTTACAATCAGTTAGGCTATCAAACTCAATCGCTATCGATGGTAAAACCATTGAAATAGATATACTAAACAAAGCTAACAGCTAATAGTAGTGGTAGCTTGGAAGTTATGTATGACGACGAAGATTTAATCAACTTACTGGACGGGGAAGACTTAGAAAGTCCCCTTGATCGCCTTGCACCTCTAACGGCGGAAGTTGAGGAATATAAACCAAATCCTGACGCGATGTTAGCCCTGCTAGAAGATCCGCAAACCCAGCAGAGGATGCTAGCAGCCCGTGCTTTTTGCGAACTAGAAGACAAACGCGCTACCCCTCATCTAATTCACCTTTTGAGCGATACTTGCCCTTTAGTTCGAGTAAGTGCAGCTTATGCAATCGGGCGCAATCCCCACTCTGATGCTGTAGAACCGCTCATCGCGCAGCTAAATAAAGATTGGAATGGTTACGTTCGTAAAGGCATTGTGTGGGCGCTGGGAAATTGCCGCGATCGCCGTTCCTTAGTACCTCTTGCTGTTGCCTTAAAAACCGATATCTCTGCCGTGCGCTTGTGGGCGGCGAGTTCTTTGGCGCAGATGGCACTGGTAAGTTATGAAGGAGTTGTCGGCGCAATCCCGCCATTGGTTGAAGCCTTGGTTACAGATCCCGTAGCTGCTGTACGGAGCAATTGTGCGTGGGCGATCGGGCAGTTGTGCCGCGAATTGCCTTCTAATGTTGTTTATGCCACAGCAATTGATGCCTTAATTCAAGCTTTTGCAGAAGATGAAGACTTGGGAGTAAGGGAAGATGCCAAATCTTCATTATTAGGCGTAGGCGATCCGCGTGGCTTGCAATTAATTGAAACGCTAGAACAAGAAGGATGGTTCTAAAAATGTCAACCTTTAAACAATTTACTGGCGATACGGTGCTGTCTCGCCAGTAAATTGAAGCAGTCCAAAAGTAGTCGGCAACAGTTAACCTTAGCCACCTCGCACGTAGCTTAACTTAGTGGCGGCATTCCTTCTAAGTAGACAATATCCCAGCCCTTGCCTTCCACTGCTACCGTAGCTTGATAATTTGGGGCTGGGGAAAAAGAGCGAAGAAACCAACGAATTGCGCGATCGCTTTCTCTTGATTCCGCCGTCGCTACTGTCTCATCAAAGCGATTGTTATCTGCCGCTAAACCATCGCCTATAGCCTTTAAATAAGCTTCTTTGCGAGTCCAGTGGTGAAAAAAGCCTGCGGTTTTTTGGTTGGGGGAAAGAGCTTGAAAAACAGCATTTTCGCGCCCTGAAAAGTAACGTTTGGCAATTTGCTCGGCTTCATTCATGGGACGGATAAATTCTAAATCTACTCCCAGATCGCGATCGCGCGTTACGGCACAAATAGCAAGTTCTTGAGAATGAGACAAGTTAAAGTACAGTCCAGATTTAGCATGGATTTTGGCTAAAGCTGGTTTACCACGATGTCCATAACAAAACTGTACTTGCTTTGCTGCCAAACTCAGGTAGCTACCTAAAATAGTTCTCAGCAAAGCGCGAGCAACGATAAAACGGTTCTTGTCTCGCTCAAAGTAAAAACGTTCTGCCCTCATGTACTCGTCAGCAGAAAGAGTTTGCGCTAATTGCTCAACGGGTATTGCTGGGTGATCAAGAAACACGCGCCAGAGATGAACTTCGCTCTGGGAAACTAACAGTTGTTTTGGTGGCAAATGCCACACGAGATCGACCTTACTCGTTATCATTGCTTAACTTACCTCAATCAAGCTGCGATCGTTTTCCTTAACCGTACAGCAGTGTCATGACTTTGAGTTGCGTTGAGACAGCCGCTACGAGACAAATAAGATAAGTAGGTACGGATCAATTTGTCATCCAAAGCCGGACAAGTAATATCGCTATTTGCAACTCCAGCTAGAGTATTTTGATAATCGAAGATTTGCAAGACCATAGACAATAATTCTATGTACGTTAGTTGAGCTTCCGTGACTTTTTCTGTAAACATGGAAGCGATCGCAGTTAGAGCCTTATCTTCAGACTTGGCATTAATTAGTTCAACTTGCCACTTTTCGTAAGCAATTTGCTTGACTGGATAGCCAAAACTATCGATCTGCGCGACTAGCTTACTCAAAGGTATAGGTTGGAGATTGACTAGGTGGAAAGCTTTACCTAAAGATGATGGCTGCATAGACAAATGCACGATCGCGCTGCTGACATAATCGACGGGTGTAAGACTGAGCTTGATATCCAAGTCTGGAGCGCTGCCCATGTGGGCAAAACCTTCAACCATTCTACACGCTAGATCGTCAGTTTTTGAAGCGCCTGTCTGGCTGTGTCCGGTAATCATGCCTGGTCTATATATAGCTAAATGTTGGAACTGTTGCTCGTGCAACCCAAAAAACGGCTTGGACAAGTCTCCCAATACTGGAATAATTCTCGAATCAAGCTTGCGATCGCTAAGTAGGTAACGGGTAAGGTTATTACAGATCTTCTCCTTCCCTTCCTCCAAAGTAGCCGCGCGGACTAGACAATAAATATTGGCGCTAGTTTGCTTGAGTAAGTCGTCAAGTAAGAAAGCTCCCAAGAAATCAGTAGACCCAGTCAAGAAAATCCATTGTGGTTTGTTGTTAGAAAACTGAGGAGAAATCGAGCCGAGGCAAATTGTTGGATCTAAAATCGATTCAGCATACAAGTCAATGCTTGTATTGCTGTCAATAGTAGCCTCTACCCCCAAACGTTGAGCAATATCAATAGCTTGAGCAAGTTCAATTATAGTCGGTGCTTTGAATAGGCACAGCAACGGCAAATCTACTTCAAAAGTCTCTTTGATGCGGTTAAGTAGCTCGACGGTTAGTAAAGAGTGTCCGCCCAAATCGAAGAAGTTGTCATGTATACCTACTGGCTCAACACTGAGAACCGGCATCCAGATTTGTGCCAATTGCTCCTCCACAAGATTGCTAGGTTCTACAAACTCTTGGGCTAAATCGGGACGGAAGCGATTGGGAGCAGGAAGACTTCGCCGATCGACTTTACCGTTGGTTGTAAGAGGTAAGCTATCAATCGCCACAAAAGTCGTGGGAACCATATAGCTAGGTAAGCTCTCTGCTAGGAAAGTACGCAACTGAGGTATTAAAGTTTTAGTAGTTTGCGCCCCTCCAAGAATATTGGCATAAGCACTCCAAGGCTTGATTGAAACGGGGATTTCGGGTAAAGAAGCTGAAGTTGGGCGATCACCTTTGATGTCGCGATAGTGAAAAACTACATCGTAAGTATCATTAACGCTACTAGACCAATTGATACGAATGTTATAAGGTAGCTCGTGAATTAAGTTCCATAGATCTTCTGGCTCAATGCCCGTAGTATGAAAGACCAATTCGGCTAAAGCTGCAAAAAATTCTGGAGTAATAGATAACTCGTTATCTTGGGAAATGCGCTCTTGAATGCGCTGCTGTAGCTGAAGCGTAGATAGGGAGTCAGAGGCTTTAGGCAATTGCACGGCGGTATGAAAAGCAGCTAATAAAGGCTGGCTGCGGACATCGCCAATAAAAATGCGACCTCCTGGCTGCACTTTCTCTACAGCACTTTTTAAGACTTGCACCAGATAATCCATACTAGGGAAGTATTGGACTACTGAATTTAAGACGGCGGTATCAAAAGAGCCTGGTTCTAAGGCTGCCAACGATTCTACTGCGGCTTGATTTGACAATTGAACTTGCAACCAAGCTTGCAGATCGGTTTTTAAATTCTTGCTGATATAGTTTACAGCTTCTGTAGAAATATCCGTAGCCAAGTAGGAGTCGCAGTAGGGAGCAATTCTAAAGAGCAGCAAACCCGTACCGCAACCAATTTCTACTAGGCGCTTAGACTGCAAGGTTAGAATTCGTTTAACTGTATAGTTGACCCACTCACGCATTTCATGGGTTGGTGTGAGCAAGCCTGTATAGCTGTTATTCCAGCCATTGATGTTGAAGGTTGGATCTAGCTCTAATTCGGGCTGTCTGTAGGCAGCGTCCCAGATCTCTTGCCACTGTGAAGACCGTTCGTTATTGGCTTCATGCTTGGCTTCAAGCTGCTCTGGCTCTGGAACTACATAGGCAACTAAGCTCTTTTCTCCAGACAAATCTTCGTGGGCAATGACTACAGAGTCTCTAACTTTAGGATGTCGGGCGATCGCTGCTTCCACATCTCCAAGTTTAATTCGGAAACCGCGAATTTTGACTTGGTTATCAATTCTGCCAATAAATTTCTGCCAATAAATTCAACTGTGCCATCAGGGAGGTAGCGAGCCAAGTCGCCAGTTTTATACAGGCGGGAATCAGGATCGTCGCTAAAGGGATTAGGAACAAATTTATCTTAGGTCATTTCTGGGCGGTTGAAGTAACCGCGCGTTAAACCAGCGCCACCAATATAGAGTTCTCCTGGTACGCCGATGGGTACAGGCTTGATCGGGTCTGACTTGCGGCGCAGGAGGTGATCGATTAAATAAAGCTGGGTATTGGCAATTGGTCTGCCGATGGAAATTGAATTTTTATCAGCTTTGACTTCATGCACTAGCGACCAAATTGTAGTTTCGGTAGATCCATACATATTCCACACCGAGCCAACTTTTTCGAGCAACTGATTGGCTAAGCGTCTACTGAGGGCTTCACCACCGCAGAGAATTTTTAGTTGTTTGTGCCATGCCAACCAAAGTCTAGGAGCAGTCGCCAAGTTGCAAGAGTTGCTTACATAATGGTTGCACCCGATGTCTCAATATGCTCGGCTAATTGTACGGGGTCGATAGTCACTTCGCGGCTAACCAAAACAACACTTGCGCCCACAATTAGGGGTAAGTAGAGTTCTAAGCCAGCAATATCAAAACAAATTGTCGTTACGGCAAGCAATGTGTCTTGCTCAGTCATTCCTGGTTGCCGACCCATGGAATAGAGGAAGTTGACTACAGATGTATGAGTAATTTGTACGCCTTTTGGTTTGCCTGTGGAACCAGAAGTGTAAATTGTGTAGACTAAACTTTGCGCAGTCACGTTGCTGCGAGGATTTTGATCGCTAGAACGAGCAATTATTTGCTCGTCGCTGCCTAAGAGTACAAGCTTTGCTTGGTGTTCTGGCAGTCGATTTAAAAACTGCCGTTGGGTAATCAATACGGGCATCTGCGAATCTTCTAGCATGAATGCCAAGCGATCTAAGGGGTAAGCTGGATCTAAAGGTACGTAAGAGCCGCCAGCTTTGAGAATTGCGAGTAACCCAATTACCAGATTGAGACTCCGCTCTAAGCAGATACCTACCATTACTTCTGGTTTGACATTCAGGGTCTGCAAGTAATGAGCTAACTGGTTTGCCCGTTGGTTTAGTTGTTGATAAGTAAGCTGTTTGCCTTCAAAACTAACAGCTACTTTGTGAGGAGTTTTTGCTACCTGTGCTTCAAATAACTGATGAATGCAAATATTTTGCGGATAATTGACTTGAGTGCTATTCCATTCCCCTAATAATTGCTCGATTTCAGGCTGGCTCAATAGTGATAAATCTAAAACTTGTTTAGTATCTGTAGTTTCGCAGCGTGTAGAATTATTGATGGAATTGTCTCCTAGTTTTTGATTAATAGAAAAATCTGTTGTGTTTGTGAAGGTTTGGGCAGCCCAGCTATCTGTATTGGTTTTCACAAGTGGTTCATTTGGCTTCATTTTTTATTGCTCCACAAGCAAGCCCCACGGACATTAAGGCGGTGGCGGCATCACTTATTTAAGGGCTTAGAAAATAAATATCCTTGACCTATACGGCTTTTTCATCCACCACGACAATGGCATCTAAGGCATTGATAAATAAATTTTCAGCTTCCTCGCGGGCATCATCAATACTGGCGATTTGCGGTAAAGTCGTCCAGCAAGCGATCGCTAGGCCAACAAAAGAGAGCGTTAGTAGCAGCACAGCTAATAAGTCGAGGCTATGCTGGGATGCTGATTTAACTAAGTTGTAGGTAAACATCCAACCAATGCTGACCGAACTACAAATTAAGACTAGCAATACTACCACCTGTAGAAAAATAAAATCTTGGCGGTGAACTTTATGTCTGGCGTGATAATGCCGAGTCCACCACTAAAGCTGACATATTGGCAATTTAGATTGGGATAGTACCCAATCGAGGGCTAAAATCCCTAGGGGAAAAACTCAACCAATAACTAGCTCTTGGCAGTCCCAGGCAAATCCCCCCACTAGCAAGGCAGCCGCCTCGACAATTAAAAAAGCCAAAGACCACCGGGACTACAACACTTCAGAACGGCTTCGACGCAACCACAGCCCCAAATGCAACCCCATAATTGAGATCAATTAGCCAGTACCTGTAACTGCCGAAGAATCGGCAAGCCTCATTAGCACCCAAAAACCGCCGATAAAAACTATCGGCACTAACCAAGCAGCAAATTTGAGAAACTGCGTAGTTTTGGTTGGCTTGCGGCTATCGGCGACAAAGGAGGAAGCAGTTTCACAAGAATAAACTGAATAGGTAGAGATAAAAAACCACTTTGCCCATTCTCCAAAGCTAGGAACTGATAACTCGGTAGGAAAAAAGCCAGAGCTTTCTGGTGATAGAGCTAACCAACCAAGGCCTTGGAGGCAGAAGGCAAGTAGCGAAACAACCGCAGGAACAACAAAAAATAAATGAAGGATTCCTAAAGCGCGAGTTCCGTTCAAACCGACAATAAAAGCGATCGCTGTAAAGCCAAACTTTAAAGCCGTCTCTGGGCAAGGAACACCTGATAGTTCTAAGCTTGTTTTGATTAAATCTGTCAAAATAATCGCGTATACTGCCGGAGCCGCTACCCAGACCAGAAAGTAGCCAATTGCGGTATAACGAGCTAGTAACGGATACTTTTTTAATAGTCGCGCTGCATAGTTAGGCGTGCCGCCTGCCATTTTTGGCCAG
>QQTW01000770.1_pt1 | contig 20957 bp, 14 predicted proteins | sample 1904831 | NCBI WGS metagenome assembly QQTW01 (sample SAMN09435610, study PRJNA476489) | Subsurface metagenome, whole genome shotgun sequencing project. | reverse complement strand
CATTGGTGATATTGACCGAGAAATATAATTTCTAGAAATTGAAGAGCAAATAGGCTTCAGTAGAGCATCACGGCAGGTATCCTCAATGGCGCATCCCCTTTCCTCGCCCGTGCATACGCAGCTCAGCTCATGCGGATGCCATCTCACCTCCCAATGCTTTGTTATACACGCACAACGGCAACTCATGCCAATCATCCCTCACGAGGCTGCTGCAGAAAGTAATTCCTGACTGAGAGAAAGTAACAGACAATCAAAAGAGGATCCATTTGATGCCAGATATCCGGAACTCCAGTCTTGAATTTTTGGTTCGCACATGTTGGAAACCGAAGATCCCGTCCTCTATCCGCCTCATCCAACAGATCAAGTTCCTCGCGCGGTGGCCGTACGCTGCAGAACTGAGCATCGCTCGCTTGAAGAAGTCATGGACAACATAACCCGCGGAATGACCTGTCTACTTTCTCCGGAACGAGCATCCCTCCGTGAGCCGAGCCTTGCCGCCCGTCGGCTGGCAGAGAACTTGTGAGCAGCCGGCGCAGACGACGACGGTTTGGGCGTGCGAGAAGACGGTCGTTATGGTGAAGCAGCCAGGGCACCTTTTGGTTCAGTTAGTCTCGAGTTCAGGCTGAATGAGTAGAGCATAACGCACTTGACGTCCATGAAGAAGCTTCGAGGACCAGGGACCAAAGTCTGTCATATCGGTCAGCCAGGGGTCGTCACGTCTCAACATGGGTTACTTCGGAGACGGACCTTCAGCTTGTGCTTCTTCGCTTCAGCCTGTGGCGAGGGATTCAGGAGATCGACTGCGAGAACCTAAGTCGAGAGAGTTAGTGGAGGTTGCGGAGACTTTCGCCACATGATGTCGAAGTACTCGCTCGCGACCGCTGCAATGCACAGGACGCAAGAGGACATCTCACCATCTTGAGTGTTGCGACCTTTGATCACTTGAAATCTCTGTAATTGGTTGTGCTTGTAGGTAGATGTGTTTGCAGAATATTCTATATGTGATTGTGGAGGTTCGTGCAGTCGTGAGATGGAGAAGAATCAAATGTGAAGTTCTCTCTTTGTGGTTTTCGGTTCGCACGGTGAGGGCTAAGCGAGGATGCCTGGATTTTTGCCTGACGTCCCTGGAAAGCCTGAGACTTCTTGTTCAATCACGCGATCACGCGAGCATCACGGACATGCCCAGGCAACTAGTCGTGCTTATGATTATTACTAGTCGGGTCGAAAAATTCACGCTGAACGACCAACGTAGAGCTGAACGAGATAGATATGTTTGAGCAGCATAATTTGAATTCGGTATTTACACCGCCAAAGCTCTCTAATTTTTTCCATGTTTCGATACGAGTACAACGCCATGGTGTGACAAGATAGATAGGAAGGCCATGCATAGTCAATCCTCCGGTTGATCTCCGAACTCCGCGGTATTACCATTGACCAGAAAGCCCACTCCGTACTCGCAGAAAGACAGACCCAAGAATGCCGACTACAGCAATCATGACGGGAAGCGGTAGCTGCGGCTCAAACGCGCAGTCGCGCGCCTCAAAAGGAGATGCGTTCACTCAATCCGCTTGATCCTGTTGCAAAGACTAGTGCTTGGAGCATGTCTCCCGCGCGTTTTCGCAGTAGATCATCTTGATGTTGGCGTCGGTCTTGGCCGCCTTCCTGTCGAAAGAGTAGCCTTTGTATTGGGTGGCCTCCTTGACAATGGGCCGCGTGATATCCTCGTTGAAGAACCAGCAGCGGGCATCGACACCGCCATCCTGCTGGACGATCTCGATCTTGTCCGCACGCTGGTATTCGGCCGAGAGGAGGGTGATTCCGTGCTTGGCGACCTCGTCACCCATGACGTCCTTGGACTTCCACTCCCGGACTCGGATGGCAACGTCGAAGGTGCGCATGCCCTCATACTCCGAGTACTTGTCAAACGTGATCTTCAGGGTGGCGTCGAGCATGTGCTCGTGCTCTTTGCTCGTGTCGACCGCGTTACTCTTCATCTTGACCACGGTCTTGGTCTTGGTCACGGTCTTGGAAGACGATGAGTAGCGCTCTTGGCTTTCCTTTCGGCCCTCCGAGGCGGCACGGCGGCCCTCTTCGGTGAGATAGACCTTGCGTCCATCGCCCTCGTTGACTTCGCCCTCCTTGATGTGGAGATCCTTGGTTTTGCCGACGGAGTAATCCACACCGGGCTCTCCACTATCAGCAAAAGGGGAAGCAGCAACGAGAGCGACGAGAGAGGCAAGAAGAATGGCGGCCTTCATTTTGATTCAGGTGAGTGATGGCTTCGGATGAAAGAGTGTTGCGGATGGTGTGCGAATGTAATGAGGAGCAGAAACAGTACTTGACTTTGGAGCGAGTGTGAAGGTCGTAAAGACTGTGAAGGAGATGATACTCGAAGTGAGAGACTGGGGTTGGCTGTTGAGCCCACGAGAAGAGCAAAAGGGAGGAGCTTTATAGCACCAACAGCGCTGTTCATGGACCCATGCGCGGTACGAAAGCCCCACTTACAGCCCATGCCTACCTTCTAAGTTCTAGTTTCTTGCTCACTTTCCGGAAATGAGCTGTTTCTCAGAAGCTCTGTGAGTCTAGCTTATGAGAAAACCTCCTGACGTAAGGCTGGTCAGGGTGAAATTGGCGTCCAATGGTGTGGACTGGCCGTTCTCGGAAGGCATTCGTGTTCCGGCAAGACGCCAGAGCCCACGACGAGCCACCTCACCAGCGCATGTAGCATTCCTATAAGTACGAGGCGGGAAATCGTGGGTGCACGAGTTGCGTGCCACTTGTATGGCGAGGCCGAGTTAGGTAGTCGTCACGGTTTGAAGTTGAAAGGTTGGCCGTTGGAGGGAAGGCTTGCGCTCGGACCATTATCGCGCCCCCTTGTCTTCTTCAACGGGCGAGATGAGACTCCAACGCCGCCACGGAGCTCTGTAGGGTGTAAGCACCTGCAGCAGATAAATCCTACAACTACATCTGACTGCTCGAAGTGCCTAGCTCGGGCCTATTGGGGCCCTTCCAGAATCAACCTTGGAAGGATCGACGGGAATTTACCTTTGATTGACTCCACCCACGGCTTCGAGGTTTGGCTTTCCAGTTTATTCCCAGCATCTTCTCAGCCAAAAGGGGTGTTATGGCGTCTATAAGCGTGAAACGAGGCTGGAAACGATGGAACTCCTCGTTCTCTTCAGAAGACGAGCTATTGCTTTGCGGCGTCAACGTCTCGTGTTGAAAGGGCTAATAGTCAGATTCGTCGCCTTCATCCGTCTTTCCAATTCTGAACTTCATTTCTTCGTTGAACCGCGCCAGATGAAGGAGCTGGAACTGTTAGCACTGCAGCCCCAGTTTTCGATCCCAGTTTTAAGGCTCCAGAACTGTCGTTCGTCCAAATGTGGAATGTCATGTCTTTGGCATTCGAATCTCTAGTCTCTCAATCTTAAAAAACGCACAGCTGTACGCCTTGGTCTTCTCGGTAGTTGAATCCCGCGAAATGATACGCATGAGCCATCGCGTTTGGTGAATCATTCGCGAGGGCATGCTCCTCACCGAGGACCTTTCTCGGACAGAACCATTGGCTTCCTGTTCGGCATGAGACCTCTGCGCCGGGATATTTGATAACTTGTTTAATGACTCCCAATCTCGCAGATATGCTTTCGTATTCTTGAGATAACTCATCTCACTATGTTTGTAGCCAGGATCTTTTATCGTTATCATAGCGCATCCGGCCTGACGGCAGAGGCTTATCCGATCATAAACGCGTCAGCAGAGCGTACGAGCCGGTCCTAGATCTAAGGGTTGAAGGCATATTGATACCGTCACGCGTGTCTCGAGCTCAGCCGTGATGGAATCGATAAGCAAGTCAACGGATGCCTTCGTGACTTCCGCTGATAGTGACCCGGGATTCTCTGAAAGTTCGGGACAGTTTCCTAACCTCGCCGGTATGTGGTGGATCCTCATTGGCAGCTCCAGAGATGCTACGAAGAATCTAGGTTCTTCACACGATTCGTAAAACAGATAACACCTATTGTGGTGTAGCACGGGAATAGAGGCCGGGAAGCCACCGATGAGAGTAGACTAGGCAAAGAAGCCAGGAGAAAAGTAATGACATCGCTTCGCTTGCAGATCACGGTGTTGTCAAAAGTCTAACGAGCCCCTATGGTGCTCGCTCGCCGCATGTCACTACTGAGCAGGCCCTGCCGATGCCCAACACGAGCCCCCTCATCCAGTAAGGGTTCCCCGCCGGGCTCCCTAACACCAATGGCAGCAAGAAATCTCATATAATCACGTTCGTTTTTGGTAGGCACATGTCATGCAGCATCCGTCTCACCCCACTAAATATACTCCACACCCATGCTGCTGGGTTAACATGCTCATCGTGGCCGTTCGCAGAAGGGAAAGGCCTGAATCAAAGCCCATGCATCGAAGCCCAATCCCAGCCCATTAACAGATGCAATATCATGACCGTCAAGCAGAAGGAAACCGTGACTGCAGCTCGAATAGCAACCGGACCTCGTGTTCTTTGCAGGAAAAGAGAAACTAGACAAACTGAGGGTGGCACGGCTGGAACGCGCATAGACCAAGGAAACCCCGTGTTGCCACGGGAAGATGGTTCTGGATATCACGTCTAACACAAGCCCAACGCTCTCTTTCGCTCTCCTATTAGCACCTCGGTTTGTTGAAAAGTTCATACTATCAATTTCGCAGAAACCAGCCCACAAGCAAAAGGAAAAAGAAGTCTGGCGTGCAACTCAGCCGGCGGAGTTGCCGCTTAATGGGGTTGCTTCGGCCGGCCGCCGTTCATCTTCGGCGTGGTTATGTAGTCCACATCTGGTGTCCACTGTACAGGTTCAAAGTCCGGATTGAGGAAGTGAGCTGTGTTGTAGTGAGAACTGTCCCAAGTCAGCGACTGCGTGCTCAACTTGATAGAAAACGAAGATGGGTGCTTACTTGCGGAAGATGGCCGTCTGCAACGGAAGGGTATGCGTTGGAGACGTTATCTCCGGCTCCAGCTCCCAGGCAGATGACCTGAAAGGCCCGGTGCGCTCTTGAGGAAGCGGAGACTGCAACGGCATGTTGACAGGCTTCGCTTCTTCCACCGAACGGACTACCGGCATCGGCGTATATATCGGCGGCGGCACTCGCTTTGAAGGGAGTTCTGGCTTGGCCATACAGTCGAATGAGCCGTTCAGCCACTGCGAGCCGGGATTAATTATCGTCATTCCTGGTATCATGTTCCTCCAGTCGTGCGGTGCGTAGCCTTGTGCCTCGGGGGTGTATTCGTCTATCGGACTTGCCAGCGCGACGTAGACGGGAGCGGCTATGGGCTGCGGAGGAGGTGCCGTACGCTGTAAGTCTTCCAACTTGTAAAGCAAGTCGTAATGCCCACTGGGATATCAAGTCAGTCAATTGCGATCGTATCGAAACGATGGTGCAAGCTCACGGTCTGTACAAGAGCCTGATTGTGATCGGATTGGGAAGTGGGATGCCGTTTGGCCCGACAGGGTCTATTCGATACATGTTGACTTCTTCACCGGGGCTGCGGTCGAGGTAGGAGATTTCGACGGCAAAGTCGACCGGCTTGACCAGTGCGTCAACGAGAGCGACCATGCCTACATGCTCGATCTCGGAGAGGTGAGGCTCAATTGACGTAGCGCAGTACTGCCGGATATCCTGATCCAGTAGAAACGGTTGGAAGTCTGCTTGATGTGTTTGCATCCAAGCACTTGTCAGGAGCTAAAGCAGTCCAAGTCCCGTCAGCAAGACTGTCCTTTTCCCCGCGATTTTCAACGCCAACGCATATTGAAGATGCAACGGACCTTCAAGTACGTGATGATACTCGCGGAGAGCTGCTCGTCATTGAAGCTCTGCATCAACACAGCCGAGTCCTCCATGGCCGGCAGCGAAGCCGCCAACTTCTGAAGCAACTCATACGTGTCACCCGCAAAGTCTTCGTACAGGTGTTCCTGGAAGCCGACCGCGTCCAGCAGGTTTTTCATCGACCTCAGCCGGGTCTCTTCTTCATGGAATCTTCGCTTGTCGCCCAGCCGCAGGAGTGCCTCGAAGTACCCGAATGCGACAGCTAAAGGTCAGCTATTAGCATGCAGTCTCCGAGCGTCAAGATTTCTCAATGGCAGCTAGCATCTCAACAGGAACATGACGTACCTCGCCAACCGCAATGGCCGTCGCCTCTGCACGTCCTGTAGAAGGCATATTTCTGCGGTAGAGCCTGGATGAATTCGTGAGCGACAGTCCCGAATGACGATAAATGCAAACTCCGAGGCGCATACAGCAGTTTTGACCTGGTAGACCGGATCGCTGTTTGCGTACTCGGTGGTGATGGAACTTGTGGGTTGTCGCTCGCTGACAAGCGGACCCTGCTTCAGGTTAGCAAGACGCACATCTCCCGCGCGCGCGAAACCGCACAGGGCAGGAGGAGGAGGAAGACCCTAATGCTCACAGCGACTTCGGGCTCGAACTCGTTGGAGAGCTTCTGCAAGTGCGCGAGCTCCTCGTCCGAGTGCGGATAGGCCATTTTGTGGTGTTGTGGGCGGGGGTGACTGAGTCGCGTGGGTTGGTAGCCGGCGGGAACAGCCGAGGACCGCAGAGGGACCTGAACCGCCGGGTGAGGCCCAGCGCCGGCGGGCCCGTATTGCAGCGGCGGCAGCGACAACGACGGGTCGAACGGGGCGTGGAGATTTGCTAGCGGTTGGAACGGCGGCGGCCGGAAGCTGCTCGAGCTCGACATCGCGGAATGACGGTCCATCGTTTGTTCCGGAACCTAAGGGAGAACCCCTCCAGGGCTCCGAGCCGCTGCGACTCTGCAGACGCGACTTGTTTATTACAGATAACCGTCACGGATGAGGAGTGGATGGAGGTGACGATTTCTCGCGTGCGGAGAAATTTTCGAAAGAGGGTAATCGACGTGATTATCAGGAAGAGTTTAATGGGAACGACTGCTGCACCCGAACGACCATCACCACGCTCTGTGCATCCAACTCGGCGAATCGTGCAAGGGCATGGAGCTGTGCAAGCCAGGCGTCGTCGTGTAGAAGGGTGTCGAAGGCGAGTAAGCGTCGATCCGGTGTTTTCGATGACGCCGCGTACCCAGTGGCATCGGGGATCCAGGGCTAATATACCTCAGATGCTAAGGGCAGCGAGACGACGTACGGGGCGTAAACTCTATCTATCGAATGCGTCGGCGGGTATCATCTGGAGCATCTGCGACGGCCGTGGATGCCAAACGAAACCCTTTTGGAAACGAGGCACGATATCCCACCCCCCCGCTAGACGGAGGTAACCCCAGGGACGGGTTCAGAGGGTTCGAAGGGAGGGGGTGATGGCGGCGGTAGAGATGCCCCATCCAGGCCCGAACGCGGCTCGAGCAGAAACGGGCATGTCCTGCGCCGGATTGCGAGATGCCCGGCTTGGGGGCTGGCCCACGGCCTCCAGCAGAGCCAAGTGATTGCACCGAGACAGGACGATGGTTGAAAGCATCGAGCGGCAGCCGGAGGCTCGGGAACGGTCAGATGGGCGATAACCTTGCTCCGTCGCCCGCTGAGACTCGGCCACGGGAAACGCTGAGCGACATTGTTCGAGCAGGAAGCGACGCGGAGGGACGGGGCTGGCCCTGGGCGTGGCCCGCTACTGGTCGTCTTGAGGGCGACAAAGGGCATGATCGGTCACAGTTGCAAAATAATGTGAGGTGATGGTGCACAAGGAGTATGTGGTGGTATGCAGGCTCGTACCCCCAGCCCGGCCTGATTGGCCTGGATCAACGGCAAGGGCATGATGGGCGCACAAGCGAGGCTGAACTGGCCAAACCCCAGTGCTGGAGCCCGCGACCAACTCAAGGTTTCTGAGCCGCGATCGCTCTTAGCTGCAGCGGCACTCGCGGAGCGTGTTGCTAGCGGCGATGTATATGCGTGCGTAGTGCGGATGTGCGGACGTATATGGATACCGTACATGATGCTCGACCTGGTTGGAACAGTTGCTGGACCTGGTTGGAACAGTTGCCGGTCACTGGCAGAAAGCTTGCTGGACTTGCATGAAGGAAGTGGAGATCCTTTTCTCTACGGATGTATGTGCGTGGGCACTGCAAAACAACTGCGACTGCAAACACGGCAACTGCTGCTGCTGCGAGAGACAAGGAGAGAGGTGAGAGGGTATGCGACTCGACGATGCTGATTTGACAAGTCGTCCGCGACGATGTGTGCGTGGTGTGTATATGGTGATGCGATATGAGGATTCTGTTATTCCGAGCAACGGCAGTGGCTATCCGTTTCCCGTTCTATCGGGACCCATTAGCCAGGACCCAGTCGATTCATTCAGAGGTCGCCACTTCGCGGCATGCAACCGTGATCCGCCTTGAACGAGCCAGGTTACTCACAGTCTGAGAGGCTCTTTGATCAAAGCTATTCTCCCTCTCCATTGAGTGATAATGACATTGTAAGATATCCACCGAGCAACTCCGCTCGATCTCGCTTTCGCGTGCCACCGGATCGGACCCTGTGCTCATGGACCGGGGCAATACACATCCATCCACTGTCAGATGCGCGGGCCATGCGAATCTATTGCCGGCAGATCCGAGCCTTTTCAGCAGAGGCAGCCCCGTTGGGATGAGACGACGCCGTTGTACGACGTGTTGAGATGCACAATCAAGCCCTGCCGCAACCGACGGCGCTCCCACATCCTCCAGCGGGTCCAGGTGGGCGTCCGGCAGTGTATTGCGGCGCGGCCGAAACCACCAGATGCAGACGATTCCCTAGAACTTGATGCCTGCAGCCCGGCCTCCCCCCGCCCTGCCCTTGGTCGCACCTCTCGAGTGGCCGCCGGTCCCGCCCGCGACCTTTGACGAGAGCACGTCCAACGGCGGCATCGCGCCTCCCATGAACGACAAGCCCTCGTCCAGCTTGAAGCCCTCGCCTTCGTTCAGCACCGTGCTCCAGATCGACCCGAGAGCCAGGCTCCACTCCCTCATCGCGTGCACCCGATCGATATCTGTGCTATCCTCGATCTGAACCGTGCCGTTGCTCTGGTCGATCTTGCCCCGTAACTTCTTGTCCACGATGAGGAAGCTGACAATCTCCTGGACCTCCGGCACCGACACCTTGAGCTGCTTTGCTATAAAGCTCAGGTGGAAGCGCGTGTAGGGTGCGACGAGCCTGAGCACGGCTTTCGTGCGCATGTTTCGCGTGACCTCGTCAATATTCTCGGCGATAAAGGGATCCGCGAGCACGTCTCTGCTGTTCTGAAGTACCTTTTCGTACGCGTGGATGTCGTCCCGCTGGTAGGCGTCGACCAGATCCGTCATAGCGGCAATCCGCGGGTCGTTCTTGTACGGCTTCGTCTCCTGAGAGTCGAACGGGTTTATGTCGGATCCCATGAGCATAGTGGTCAGGACGAGGTACTTCAAGACCTGGATCCTCTGCAGCGAGCCCGCTTCGTCATAGTTGCGAAAGGATTCGAAAAAGTCACTCTGTGCCTCTTTCCAATTCTCTATTCCGGTCATTAGCGCTTACTGATAACTCGGCGGAAGCTTATAACTTATCATACCTTCACTCATGTGCATCTTGCCTCCGCATTCGCGGATGATGCCCATGATCTTTGGATGGGGCACAGCGGATCTGACTTTGAGGGCCCGCTGGTACAGTGCCTGCGGCGGGTTAGAGGACTTGCTCGGGTAGCAAAAAGACTCTATCTTCCTCACCTTGAGACGCTTGTTGTTCCTGGTTTCGGCGTACATGAGGATTTCCAACGCGTATACCTCCAGAGAATAAGTACCCTTGCTGGGATCATCGGTGCCGTCCTCCTTTTGGCATGCCTTATGCAGCTCCCGGAGCTTCTGTGTCAACTGGCGGTAGTCCTTACGGTCGAGCCAGAGGCGGGCTAGCTTGATGTTCGTCTTGAGCCACAGCCTCTCGTTGTTGGTGCTCTGGAAGGACTCCAGGGTTTTGGCGTAGAATCTTTCCTTGCAGCGATATGCGTCCTCGTCTTCGGCTGCCTTTTCGATGAAATCGAGCATATTGTTGATGGACTTTTCCGAGTAGTTTCGTGTCACGGCGGATTTGACGTACGTGAGCAGTTCCTGATAGTGCTCGACAGCCTGATTTGTCGGTCAGTATGTGTGTACTCTGCCAGAAACAGATGAAAAGACCTGTTCATAGCGGTGAAGCTTGAATTCGAGCTTGATGGCCTGCTTAAGCCCTTTGAAGCCCCTACGAGATCGGGATCAGTTGTGATTAATGTAGATTGCCATTTCTGTGGACAGCTTACCAGTCGCCCTTCTCTGACTCTAATGCAGGTACTCCTAAGAACTCCTGGACGGCTTCTTCTGGATATTCCGCCTTCATCTGCTTGCCGTTGTAGTATTTGTTCTCGATGTCGACGTCGCCGCCTTGATCCTCGTCATCGTCTTCGTATTCAAAGTCGTATCTGCGCAAGTGTGAGTGGGGTACTCATGAGATCTTTCCGAATGGGCCATACTGTTCCTGGTCGGAATCCTGCATGAAATCGTCGTCGTCTGACATGTTGATGGATTTTACGAGCTACTATGTAATTTTAGTGCTCCAAGGCACCAGATGGGTGGTTGTAGAGGAGGTCCCTATTTCTAGTGACTGACCAATCAGTTGTCTAGGATCAGGAACTTTGGTGACAAGATTAGGATTATTGCGTCGGTTGGGTGTTGGTTGCAACTTGCGATAGGAAACATCAAAAGAAGAGAATTTGCGGCTGCCGTAGCCTATGCGTGCATTGCTTCATCTGCGACAGATTATTACCTTGAAATCTATGGTGCCTACTGGATCTTTTCACCGCTTAGGCTCTCTTTTCACTTGACATCCATGCCCGAACTCACGCACTATGAACTGATAATGTTCCTTTAGTTTGGTTGCCGATTATCAAGTCTTTACATTTTCATTTTCAGATACATTGTCGAGAGCTACCTGAAGATGGTCTGACAAGAAGAGACATACTATAATAACGAGAATGAGAGCTACGGTCAGCAGTTATGCTACTGAGAAGAAAACGGTCACTTGTACGAGTCTACACTACGAGCTCATCATGGAGCAATGATTCGCTTGTTCCCCTCAACAAAGATACCTAGGTAGGCTTGGTCATATTCATGCGGCATAGCAAGATTCGCCCTGATGGTAACATTGCTCCCACGGCGAGAATAGTCAATCCACCGGATAGGTTCTGACCTTTTGATGTTTCATATCACTCTCTCAGGCGGAGACGGAAACATTGAGTGCCAAGCGGTGTCTGTTGACTTGAAGCGAATCGAATCACCTTTGGAGGTATGTGAGAGCTTTGGCGATATTGACATACCAAGGAATGCGCTGACAGTTGTATTCCGCGCGGTTGCAGCTCGTTGATATTGTCTTTCTTCTCAGCGTCCTCCTACTCCGGAGTGGAAGAGCCATCATGACAAGAAGCAGCCAAGGAGGATGATAGCGCAACGACTGATGAAACGCAGTTGCCGGCGTCTGTCATACAAACCACCCACATCCTGTCAGCAGACGAACACAGACAATTAAAACATCTTCAACACTTGATTGCAACAATTGTATGTGTTCCAGCAAACGGCAAACCGCCTTTCCGTCCTATGTAATGCCTTTGCCGGGCCAGCAAAAGCAATCATGACGCCCGACCAGACTCTTGCTTTGACATGAACCTGCGGATCCCATTCACAGGGCATGCAACAATCGAACGTCAAGGGCCCTGCAGGTGAGCCCCCAGCGCCACAGACGCCCAAGAAACTCGGCGGCGTTCATCTCCGCACGGATCTCGGATGCGATGGCAATCATTGCGCTCACCTGCTGCCTCTGGCCTGGGCGATCCGACCCTAGGGCCTTGGACCGGTGCAGCTACGAGGGTCGGAACGAGGCCGCCCAGCAGGCAACCGCAGGGCGTCTTGAGGAAGAGAGAGCGTCGATTCGCAGTATGGCTTGACGCTTCAACGCTGGAGGATCAACAGATAATCTTGAAAGTGAAGGTTCACAAGCGCAGGGCTGGGGTCATTTTAGCGGAGAGAGCGGTACGTACCCCGGTTTGTTCGGCTCGGAAGTTCTGACAACCGCATCATCGTAGAATAGAAACCACCACATCAGCAGTTGCTCCGGCGTCCCTCGTCACTCTCTGCGCAACCTCAGTCTTATCTCCTCTTTGCTTCCACCGCACATATATTATGCCGCCGTCCATGCCCGCCTCTCCATAGCCTCTCGCCTCGATTGTTCCTCAGAACCGAACTAGTATCCTTACTCCCGTCCTGTCGCTCACCGATCACCATGCCGCTCTGTGGTGGAACCAAGACCGTGCAGCGGAAGCTGGTCCTGCTGTGGGTTGAGCCGCATCCGATCACAAAGGAGACTGCGTGATAGGTGGTAGCTTCTTGAGCTGACGTTGCGTTTTCCCCTCCCAGTGGTGACGGCGCCTGCGGCAAGACTTCGCTCCTCAATGTCTTCACCAGAGGGTAAGGTCATGCGCCGCATCAGACCATTCGAGCGAGTGTATGCGCTTCGACTAATCATCTCGCCTGCAGGTACTTTCCTACAGTCTAGTGAGTTCTCTGCTTCGCCGCCGTGCTACATGGCATGTAATTGACCGTCGACTTCCCTTGTAGCGAGCCGACAGTCTTTGGTAAGTGATGTGTATCGGCCAATCGACTCGAATGTAACCGCCGCTGACCCGAGTCTGCTCACAGAGAACTACGTACACGGTGACTGGCATCCGGCGCGCATTGCCCAGTGACAATGGCTGATTCGCAATATCAGACATCTTTATCGACAATGTTCACGTCGAGTTGAGCCTCTGGGACACCGCCGGCCAGGAGGAATTCGACCGACTTCGATCCCTATCATACGACGACACACATGCGATAATGCTCTGCTTCAGCGTACAGTTCCAGCGTTCTTCCCATTCGTTGCGACAGACAAAGACTGACCGATCCTCGAACGTCAGGTCGACTCGCCCGAGTCTCTAGAGAACGTCGAGTCGAAGTGGGTCGGCGAGATTGCGGAGAACTGTCCGGGCGTCAAGCTTGTGCTGGTAGCGCTGAAATGCGACTTGCGCGAAGGGCCCGGGCCGGCGGAGGATGAGGAGGACGGGTCGCAAGAGCCGAAGAGGGCCATGGTCACTTACAAACAGGGTCTCCAGGTTGCCGAACGCATTCGAGCTTTACGGTATCTAGGTAGGGCCTAAGTCATACACGCTCTGATGAAGGGCACCTGGAGGTGATGATGCGCTGACCCCACTCTCACAGAGTGCTCCGCGATGAAGAACAGAGGCGTCAACGAGGCCTTCACCGAAGCGGCGCGCGTGGCGCTGCAGGTCAAAGCGAAACAGCAGAAGCACAGCAAATGCGTCGTCATGTGAGGACGGCAACCGCGGGTATCTTTCCTCATCCTCCACCCTCTCATATTCGCCATTCTATTCTCCTCGTCCATATCTACAGGCTGCAACAGATACTCTGCCCCCTCGTCCACCTTCAGGTCTGCTAGATACCTCGGCATGGTGTTGGGCGTTATTTTTCTTGTTTAACAGTGCCACTTGGATATATGGACCTTAACTACTTCTTGGTCCATATACGCCGAGTGCTGGGATTCGGGTTGCGGAGGAATATGTCAGTAATCCTATGGTAGATAACCCTGAAAGCCCTCGCGTCCTCATCTTCTTCGAACCCAAGTTTTTCAGATGTACGTGTGAGCGCTTCTGTCACCTCTCCTGGCCCTCGTACTCTCGCAATCTAATTTACGAGTGCTTCTCATTTCTTCAGCTCTGAGGCTCTCAATATATTATATGTACAGACTACATTACGCAGCGCCGAGCATGAGACCAGCTCCCTCGTTGGAATGCTCTTTTGCCAGATTGTCCCTCAACAGCTCCGTCTTCACCTTCATCGTCCGCTGTGCCACAGCTTCCCGCTCCCGCTCCCACCTCCTCTCCCCCCCGTCCCCATCCACCCTCCCTTCCCTATTCCACAACCAACTCCACGATCCCTTCTTCCCCCCAACCACTCCCCCCTCCCTCCGCACCTTCTCCTCCCCCGCCAACCGCCCCACCATCTGCCGCCAGTTATCCAGCCCCATATCCAAGCACTCCCTGCACCGCTCCCTCTCCTTCTGCGTCAGCCCAGCCTCCCTGCTGCGACACTGCGCCTCGGCGATGTCGACCGCATCCCGCGTCCAGCCCAGCCCTTCCTCGGCCCGGTCCGACGACGCGAACAGGATCTCGCCGACGTACGTCATCAGGATGGCGTCCTCGCAGGCCGCCGCGGCGGTGCGCACGAAGGCCGTGTCGCCGGACGGGGGCGGGTCCGGGTAGGCGGGCGGGCGGAGGAACGAGAGGGCAGTGGAGAGGAAGGATGGCGGTTTTGACGGAGAGGAAGAAGTAGATGATAGAGGTGCAGTAGCCTCCTGAGCGGCCCGACGGGCACGCAGCACTGAGAGGAAGATCGGCAGCGCCTTCGACACATTCGCGTGCGTCGCATGGTGTATCCCCAGCGCCGTCGCCGCCTCGAGCACATTCTGCGACACGCCCGGCGCGTCGCCGCGGATCGTGCCCGTCCTGCGGTCCACGACGCTGTCCGGCTCCGGCAGCGCCGCACACGCGATATCCAGCCCCCATCTGTACGTCTCCTCGGCAGCAGCATGCAGCCCCTTGTAGTCCAGCCAATCAGCATACGCAAGCGCCGCATCCAGCCGCTCCTTCGGCGAGAAGCCCCTGGTGGTGAGCAGACGCGTGTAGTACACCTCGGGGCTGTCGTACGCGACCTCGCAATTCTGCTCGAGCGGCGCCGGGTGCGCGCCCGGCGGCGACGGCCGCGGCCGGGGGTTCGACGGGCCGATGACGACGTCCGGCGGGAAGACAAAGCCGCGGGTCTTGTCGCGGACCCAGCCGTCAACGTGCTGCAGCGCGCGCGCGTACCCCATCAGCACCTCGTAGTAGCCGCGCCGCCACGGGTAGCTCTTGCGCGAGAGGTCGAAGCCGGCGGGGCCGGCGTCGGCGTCGGCGATGGCGATGGTGCTGCCGTCGGCGGCGCTCTGCTCCTGCAGGTCCTTGCCGTCGACGTCCGGGTCCTCGAGGCGCTGCAGCAGGTCGCGGTAGGTGCTGGCGACGGCGGACCACTCGACGACGCCTGTGGGCTGGCTCTCGGCGTCCTCGAGCCCGCGCGCGTGGTTGTAGTGCATGCGCGACCAGTACCACCACTCGGGCGGCGAGGGGAACTTGCGCTCGAGCAGCTCGAAGTTGACGCCCAGGGCCATGATGGCGAGCAGGCCCAGCATCGTCCAGCCGTAGACGGTGTACTTGCCCGCCAGCCATACCTGCTCTTTGATGTACCGCTTCTGCTCCGTCGTGAGCAGCCGCGCGCGTCGCAATTGGCCGAGGCGAGTGTGTGCTGGTAGTCTGGCTGACGGCGGATGGAGGAAGGGCAGCTGCGGGCGGGGCGCTCCGGACGAGATAAGCAGCAGCTGCACGTTCTGGGTGAATTGACGCAGCTCCGAACTCCTCGTGCGAGGTCTGGGGGGTCGCAGTGGTCGTAGAGAGGGTCTTATGCGGTGCAGTTGCAGTTTGGACATGATTGAAGCTGCTTGAAATGGTTGATGATTGACGAAGATGCTTCGAAGTTCCTACCGCGGCCGTGAAGTCGTCAGAACTGGTCGGAGCGGAGTGACATTGATCCACCGCCATCACATTTTGGCCCTCATTTTTGATTATTCGATGAAAATTGCGGCTGCAAGGTTATCCCAACGGTCTTCATTTGCTTGCAAGCTAGCACTAATTGTGCCAAACTTCAGAAGATATTTGCTATCGTCGTGGTAGTCTTTGCGCAATCCCATGGTTCACATGCTGTATACATTTCTAAACTCCGTGACTGTCAATGTCAGATTAGACTGTACGCAATCGTGATACCCGAGCTGAGGTGTATGCTGCTCGTGCATCTATATGCATCACGAATGAGGCATGATGAGGACTGTTTTTCTTCCAGCAAAAAGGTTAGGTGACGGAGCTCAAGAGAATATAGGATAAAGCGTGTGAAAGTGAGGCGTCATCTAAGAGAACAAGAAAGCATATGAGCTTGACTTCCAGCTCTTTATCCATTGAGCGGCGGTTGAAGAGAAGCGGAAGGGCGAGCATGAGACGGCGCAGAGAGTCTGAAATCCAACGGACAATCCCGCGTCGGAAACCGTCCCGATACCTCTAATGTCCCTTCTAACCATCTAGTAATGCCTGGGTATCCACATTCGTAAAGAGAAATAACTCCCAGTATAAAGACGTGAGCGCCGGACCCAAGCCCAGCAAGCCAGCTCTATGGCCAACCGTCCCCCGTCGGTTTGTCCGGCAGCTTTATCGACAGCGAGTCCTCGCTCTTCCGTACATTCGCTCTCGACTCAATCCGCACCTCGACCCTCGTCTCGGTCTTGACCTCGTTCAGCCCCATCGGCTTCACGATCGGATCCATGCTCTCTGTAGGGCTGATGTCGCCGAGCGAGATGCTGTCAGAGCGGCGTGGCCGCGTCTTGCGCACGGCGTGAGGGTGGCCCATCTGGTCGGTACGACCCCAGTCTGTCGACGGGAGCGAGGACCGTTCCCTTGACGGAGCCGCGGCGCTAGAGGCGACGCTGTGCCGGTGGCCGCCGGTGATGACGACGTTGTGCTCTGGGCCCAGATGGCGCGGGAACGCTGCTGGGTTCGAGGCTCCGTTCCGGCTTGGGTTTGACGATGCAGGGTTGACGCCGTTGACGAGGACGCGTCGTGTCAGCGTGTAGAGCAAGGCGTCCACCCAGCCGCAGCTGGTCATCAGACAGCCGACCACGCAGAAGAACGAGTCGGACATGTTCCTGCCCGTGGCCATCCGGTACATCCGGCCAATGGCCAGAGGAAGCGTCAAGAGGACGTACATGAGAGGATATGCGACCATGTACAGCGATGCTTTCTTGATTCTCGATGGAGTCTTGGACTTATCCGAACGAAGAATGGTTGGGATGCGTTTCTGAAGGTTCAGAAAGACGAAAAGGTATAGGATCAGAGTGCCGAACTGTGATATGAAGATCCAAAAGTATTGGTACCACAGCCGCTCCGCTTCAAAGGCTTCGGAGACCCAGCACTATCACCATATTAGCACGGCTGCACACATGCCCTCTGGCTGGCAGAAGCAACACGCACCCATGCACCTGCCCGTACGAAGTAATTCTTGGCATGAGTAGCGGGTCCGAGGATAGCGAGAAGAATTGATATTCCCCATATGAAGATGACAGCTGCGATGAACCACTTATTCGGCAGTTGATACCCTCTGACCACGGCCAAGTAGGTGTGAATACCGACGGCCAGCACGAAGAAACCGTTTCCAATGTCTCCCAGCTGAACGAACCATCCTTGGACGAAGCAGGCCGAGCTCGGGGCTACTATCTGCTTGACGTGCAACCAGTGGAAGCTGAGAACAAAACCTATGGACTGCTGAAAGTCCGCGAGTAGGAGATTGACGATCAGGACCACGAATTGGTTCCGGCCGAGACTGCGGGTCCTGTGCTGTCGTGACAGCACCATGTGGTAGATGATAAAGGCTAAGACGGAGAAGGTGGCCAGCATGGAGAGAAGCGCGAAAACACCGATAGGAATGAGCCCTATCTCGAGTTCCTCCGAGAGAGGATCGATGCTGTAGGGAAATGGGAAGTACTCCGCGCCTGGCGCCAACGTGGGCGCAGCAATGGTGTCCATGATGCAGCAGCGCGGTTACAGCGACAGACGCAGCCTCCAGGATAGGACGGCGCGTCTGAAGAGCAAACGCAAAAGCAAGCGCCCTCAACTTACGTCAAGGGGATGAGTCCCGTCCGCCTGAAGGAAGCCGAAGGGCACCGCAAACGCAGCACGCCAGCGTAGACGTACGGACAGGAAAGGTAGAATTGAGATATAAGGAGCAATTGTGTCAACCTACCAGCCCGCATGGAGCGGAGCAACGAACGACGGCATACAGTTCCTGCCTGCTTACGACTCCTCAGAAATGTGATATATCTGTAGACAACCACCACACCGACCACGCGAGACAGACATCCATGAACTTCATGCCGGTGCCGCAGCGCCAAGAGAGTGAAGCTTGTAAGTGATCGACGAGCGTCTAGGAATGGTGATAGAGTCGGGTAATACGAGGTACCGCAGCCTGGTAACAGAGGGTAAGGCTCTGCAAAGTGTCTCTTGGATGTTTCTCCTGTTTCTCAGACGGGTCGGAAGAGTGTATGATTCAACAGGTGTCATGCCACACGGATAAGGTATAAGCCTAATGATTCTTGAGGCCTGATGCATATAAGACAGCCCTTATCAACATTGGAGCGGAGGTGTTGTGAAGCGGTCCGAGAAACTCTGAAAAGGGAGCAAAAAAAGGAAAGAGACGCGGGCTCGAAGAGAAGTGCCGACTTTGATCGGCAAACGCACCTTCACCACTTGCATCTCTGCAAATCAGCATGCCGGAGCATTCTGCTAGAGTCATGATCCCCTACTTCTAGCGGGTTCTTGCGCCGGTCTCAGATCCCTGACGACCTGTGGTGTGGAATAAACGCCCATGAGGCCTTTAAGGGTGCCGGTCCGCTCCGTACTCCAGGAGCAGATGGTTTGTTGACCGAACATATTCAATCGGCATTACCGTACTTGGGCAGGTTCGACGCCGTCAATGCTCTCCAACCAGCACGAGGGTGTAGGGGCATTTTCTGACAGCTCGACGATCGACGGCCGATGGTCGACGGCCGATAGCAAATGCTGCAAAGCGCAATGCCGTCCGGAGTCTTCCGCGTCCATCCGCCCGGCCCGAGACATATTTTCTTGTTGTTGGACGATTGCACACGCCAGGTTCTTTCATCAAACCCTCTTGAGCTTATCGATGGTGTGCGCGAATGACGAACCTAAGAAAGCGCCCATCTCCACACTTATCGAATCGGAGCCGCACCCGCATGGCCGTACCGTGGACCGCGTTGCCCGCGCGGCTGGTCCAGGCACACCCGCGAACACGGATGACAGCACTGCCAGCCGTGCCAGCCTCTTCCCGCCAGTCTGGGACTGTGGGCTGCGATGCTTGTTGAAGCTCGATCGGAGCGGTTCAAGCCGACTCCACAAGCTCTGAGGAAGCGCTGTAACAACATCGCCGTTTGCAAGGGCTGAAGACCTCCTTTGACATTCGTGCCCATTGCCGTCAATAATCAATGACTCGTGGGTGGAGAGAGTGATATGTCAATGTCCGCGTCAATGCGTGCTGCATGTCGACGGATCCAAGTCGACCGCCGCAGTCTTCCAGGGTTCTTCGGCACGCGCAGCGCTGGGCAGTCACCTGGGCAGCTCGAGTCACAAAAGGCGCAATGTTGGTCCGCATGTCGTTGTATCCGTTGCTCCGCAGCAAGAGATGCATAGAGACTATGATATACATGAATAGTAAGAGTACTCAATACAGAGCACGTGTTGCATAGAGTGCATTGTAGATAGCACCCGAGGCGATAAGAATGAGGGAATGTTGTCTCGATTGCTTTGTTGAATACTAAAAGCACCCTTGGAGCTTTACGATGAAAGTGGATGTGAGGTGGTCAGGCAGTAATACAAGGATTAATATGTTGATACCTGGTCTAATAGAGCAAGGTTCATGGACACGGGCGAATGACCGGTCACCACAGGCCTCCCTGCAACACGACACAATCCATGCCTGGGTGTTCTCTACCGAATCCCATCTCCATTGCCGAAGAGTAACCAGCACCATCGTGGGGATCTTGGAGGAAGACTTCATAAACCGTAAGACTCCCGCTCGCCCAGCCCAAAGGTGAATATTCCATGTGCGCCGACGAAGCAATCCCAGCCGTCCCAAACTCAAAGGCAAGTCAACCCGCTCGATACATGTAACCCAACCCGTGCACCGCCGCCAAAGAAACGTAGCATCATCCATGAGACGCCAACCTACACAACCCGTACACGCGCCGTTTCCGCTAAAGACGTCTGACCGCTATCATTACAAGAACAACACACAGCCCTGAGACGGATCTACCGGTCCCGGTCCGAATCAACCTCGCGCCGTCGCCGCTCGTCAGGGCTGACGCTGCGAGGCACCAACGAGTTCGTGATGGTCGCCAGCCGGCCCCAGAGCGTGCGCTGCTGGTCCGCCGGGCTTGCCGGTCGGTTCCTGCCGCGCGGCCGCTCCTCGCCTTGCTCGACGTCGGCGTAGATGTCGGTCCCGACGGGGATCGGGTGCGCGGACGAGGGCGAGTCGTTTCTCGTCTCCGATGCCAGCAGCTGCACATCTTCCTCGGAGTCATCGTCGTCATGGTAGGTTGGTTGACGGTCGGTCGAGGTTGCGCCGTTGGCCATTGAGCGGACGACGTCGCCCTTGCAGATGGGGCACGTTCGTCGGCGGGTCGTGAGCCATGGTGTGCTGCCTCAAAGTTAGCGTTCTATTCTACACGCAATATGGAAGGGTACGAAAACTCACATGCACTCTACGTGGAACTCGTGTCCACACGGCAAGCTCATCACCCTGCTCACACCGTCCACGTATTCTTCAAGACAGACAACGCACTCCCGCTGTCGGCCGCCGTACCTGCGTCTCCACTCTGCGAGGCCGGCGGCCGTCTTCTCACGCTCTGACGGGCTGGTCTGCATCCGCTCCTCGCTCGAAGGAGAATGCGTCGGCCCGGGAACTTCGGAGGTGGTTCTCGCCCGCGGGCGGGACCGCGAGTGAGGAGACCTTGAAGTTGAATGCAAGAGTGGAGTGGTGGGAGAAGAGGACATTGAGGTCGCGAGGGATGACGAGGTCGAGCCAGATTCGCTGGAGAGGGTATGGTAAGTGCGAACAGGCAGTCGCTCGACGACCGACTTTGGAGCTCGCCATCGGCGTCGTCGGATGCGGGACCGGAGAAGGAGAAGGGCGTAAACGACGGTGAGGGTGACTAACGGGCTGACCACCAGCACTAACAAGGTGTCGAAAAATGGGCTGGAGGACA
>QQTW01000769.1_pt1 | contig 20972 bp, 17 predicted proteins | sample 1904831 | NCBI WGS metagenome assembly QQTW01 (sample SAMN09435610, study PRJNA476489) | Subsurface metagenome, whole genome shotgun sequencing project. | reverse complement strand
TGCTCTATGGCAAATATGGACTTTGATAGGTAGAAATCTCTGAAAGATGCAGCAGAACCCGAGCGGCCGGGATTGCCTGTGCATTGCACACCCTGTGTGGGGAACTCACATTGCGAACAGTGAATGCTCCTTCTCAAACCTGGCTTGGATCCTCAAGTTATATGAGACACATCACTTTGCTGTCATTGCACGGAGATTGCAGCAGATGTATGGACTTACGTTCCACAAGCGATCGAGGCATCCTGCTCAGCTCTCCAGGTTCTTTCACGTAGGACCATCATCCGGCTATGTGCATAGATTGTACTCGTACAATGAGCCTGGAAAGACAGAGCTTGAGGCACGCGCTTGATGTCCTAGAAATATTCCCGACCATTGCCCTGATCGTAGAAGCTCGCCTAGATCGCCATCGAAGGCCGGTGAGAAGTCTACCGATATGACAGACAGATCACTTGCAAGAACTGACGACTGCCGTGATCGGCGTCTGTCAAAGGACGCTGAGGGAGCAGCGTGGCTGGAGGCAGAGTCGTACATGCTCCCTCCAGTGGGCCAGGCTGTATCAAGCGGTACAAGGCCACCCGTTATTTAGAAACTTTTTGTGGAGTTTTGCGTGAACGGCGAATCATCCTCTTCCTGGCGATGATCTTCTGCCTCTTGGCTAGCTTTTCCTTCTCGACTTCGGTAGGAGCTTCCTTGCTTGAGCGGTCGTTGTCATTTGGCTTTCGTGAAGGAGCATCCTCTTCAGCGCCTCGCTTCCTCTTGTGCGAAGCCCGCGGAGTCGTCTTCGTGTCCGTCCTCCGTGTGAGAGTACTCGAGCCGTTGATCACAAGCTCGTCGCGCTGAGCGCCATGCTTCGGCTTCTCCCGCACCTTCTCCTCTCTTTCCTTGCGCCGTAGCACCACTTGCGCGTTCTCGATCGCGAACTCGACAATAAGTCTTTTCTTACGATCCAGTGATTCTTCCTTGGAGAGCTTGCCCTTCTTTCCTTCCATCTTCGACCGGTCCAGGGCATGGCCGTTGAGCCATCGCAAGCCCATAAGTGCCGAGCGGTGGGTGTAGTACTCGATGAAGCCATAGCCCCTGCTCCTGCCCGCACCGTTGCCCTCGGTGATCTTCTCGCCACTACGTCCCTCGAAGACTACCTTTGCTTGCTTCACAATACCTTTGCCTCTGACCTTGCGGTCGTGCTCCGCGCGCTTCATCTCGTCGCCACCTCTTCCGAGTTCTTCTCTCGACAGACGTTGTCGCTTTCCTTCCTTGACGTCTTTCGCAAAACCTACAACGGCCTCGCGAGCGAGGGTCTTGAGATCCTTGGAGGTTACGCTGCGGGGAATATTGCGAACGGAGAGTCGAGTGAAACTCAGGTGCAGTGACGGGTTGCTCTCGATAAGCATTCGTCTCTGCTTGACGCTTGCTTCTCGCATTGCTTTTTCGGAAGGGGCAAGTTGTTCATAGAGAGCGGAATTTGAAGGAATCGTACCTTCCGACAATAAGAATAAGCGACGCTTGTCCCTGTCCCTGATGGCACGTTGCTGAACTCCTTGTGCTGTCAGATTAGCTGCTTGTGATTTGTTGACCGCTCGCGAGACCTGTAGTACTCTTCCGTCCAGTGTGTATCGTCCGGTCGGATCTGCATAGTCGTCTTGGAGGATTGAGTGGGCGTTGGACGGAGCGGAAGCCGGCTTCCCCTGCGTCGGACCCTCTTTCGCCCGCTTCGGGACCCCTTTGAGGCAGGCAGTTGCAGTTTCGACGTCGTAGAAGCAAACGAATCCTGTACCCTTGGGTCGAGCGGTCTCATGATCCATAACGATCCTTGCATACCGTACTGGTCCGAATTGACTGAAATGCTCCAAGACAGTCTCGTCTGAACAGGAGAATGGGAGATTACGAACGAATAGCGTAGATTCCGTCACGGATCCATCGGGATCCGTTCGGGCGTCAGTTCCGAGACCATCAGTGCCGGCGGCTTCGTCTTCACCCGCGCTTTCAGCGTTAGACTCGTCATCAATGCCGTCATCCCTGCCGTCATCTTCGTTGTCCTCGTCGTCTTCGTCGTCGTCAGCCTGTCCATTGCTTGGCTTGTTCACAAGCATCAGGTGTTCTTCATCGTCATCAGCAGACACAGACGGCGGAGCAGACTCGTCCTCTTTGGACGGCTTTCGTAAGGCTTGCCACGCGTCCTGCTCCACCGCCCAGTCTACCGCGAGGACTCTTCCGTCAATCTCTTTTCCATTGACCGCCTCCAGAGCTTTCTCCGCATTCTTCCTGCCTCTCATGACAACAAAGCCAAACCCAGCCATGAGCCCAGGCCGCTTGGTCGGAATCGTCACATACTTGACCTTTCCATAGCTCCGAAACAATGTTCCAAGCTGTTCAGGCTCTTTGATGCTCCAGGGTAGATTCCGTATAATTAGTTTGGGTGGCTCGTTCGCAGCGTTTTCGTCTCGTTTTCGCAAAACTTGGTCACTGACACCACGAGATGCCGAACCCTGTTTGCCTTCTTCTGGAGGAGCACTTCCATCGCGGTCCCGATGCCGTGGCTTTGCTATGTCTAATTTGATCTTTCGTCCATGCAGAAGCGAGCCGTCAAGTTCGGACTTTGCTCGGTGGGCATCGGCAGCTTCGGAGAAGGTAACGAAGCCATAGCCTTTGCATTGCTTGGTGACTGGATCCAAGACCGCAACGGCATGCTTTAGCGGATACGATTGCGAGAAATGCTTTTCCAGATCCTCGGTTGACGTCGAAGCTGCCAATGAACGTACGAAAAGTGACTGTCTAGAGCTTGTGCCCTGAGTCTGAGGTTCCTCGGTTTCTGAAGTCAGTTTTGCGGCATCATGGCGCCCATTATCCAGAGCATTGCTATTATCAGCGTTGGCTTCAGACTTTGAAAGCCGCGGCTTCTTCCGTCTAGGGGCCATTTTGCAACAGTTTGATGTTGAGAAATTCAATTTTTTTTAGAAAGTTGAAGCTCGACATGAGGAGGTCCGAGCTTCCGGAATCCACCTTGCCGTATTTGGATTAGACTACTAATCGCGGAGCTTCGTGGCCAGGCGGACTCGTAGAATTGTGATACGGGCATCCATTCTCAATTTCATAAATCATCCTTGGTGGAAGAGTGCAAAGGCACCGCCACTGAAAAAGCACGTCCCTGTCGTTGATTCCTTATTTCAACATCTCACGGAATAACTCCCTCATACCCTTCAAAAACACGCTGAGGTCCCGACTCTCGTTGAGCCTGTCAAGCACTCGTTCCACTGCGTCTGCCTCAAGCTTTGGTCGACACATCAAGACCTCATATTCCCTCTTGCCCATGCCCAACTCAAACCAGACTTCACGCTCCCAGTCCCTCTCGTCGATATGTGTGTACACAAACTTGAGCCTGTCCTCCATCCCCGCACCTTCAATCCTCAAGCACAGATAATCTTGCCAGAAGTCGAGCTCGGGAACGTTGGACCGAGCCTGACTGTCTAGATACCGAGCGTGCTTTTGTTGCGCCTCTCGCCGCGCGGCGATCGTCTTCTGCATGTCGTTGATTTGAGCCTTGAGCGCGTCGCGAGCTGCTGCTCTTTCGTCGCGCTGGACTGTGAGCGTCGAAATAGCTGCATGCATCTCGGCGGTTTCTTGCGACTCCTTGGCGACCGTATGTGCGTGTGTTGCAGTCTTCAAGGACATTATCTCAACATCGCGTTTGCGCATACGTTGATCCTCTAGACGTAGCAGTATGTCAGTCTGGACCACATCAATGGTTGCTGGCATAGAGATGGCGGACCCATAAGCTCGGCAATGTTCATCCGAAATTGATTGCGGTCTTCGAGGACACGCTTCCGACCTTTGTCGATGAATTCATCGAATCGCACCGTGAACCTGTTCATGCGCTCGCGCAGTTCGTCGAAGCCGAAGTTGACGCTCGGTAATGAATCGGCCATGGATGGTGCGTCGGCTGAGCTTAGAGGCGGGCGCATAGCACTCGTTGACAGAGAGGACTCGAATGTCATAGTTGCCATGATTACACCTTGTATGAATTCTGCCTGCTTGCGGTTGAACTTGACGAAGTCTAGAAATTGAAGGGCGATGATGTGTATGCAGATCCAAAGGTCGAATGGCCAACTGGTGTTGTGATTTATCCTAAAGCGGCATAGTGCCAGGGCTGGCGGCCCGTCCGCAGGGCCAGCCGAAACTTTTGCGTGGTAACACAACCGCAGCTTCAAAAGCATCTGCATTGTCCTGGTCTGGTTCAACGCAAAACGCATCCAAGATTTCTGCGCGTTCGTTGCGCGCGTTCCAAAAAGGACTGCTCAAACTTCACTGCAGACTACTTTCTGCAGTTTCCGCTATGATTCCAGCTCAGTCTGCCCTGAAGTCCTCGGTCTATCGGCGCAAACCGAATGGCTGAAAACTCCCTTAGTGACCTTCAATATGGTCATGTAGGGCAACCGTTATACGATGTCGATCTCAGGCGCTGGCGCTTCGGACGGACGCCTGGGCAGAGCCAGCCTCTTACTTTGATCTGTCCTGGAGAGATCCTCATCCAACCTTCCGCAAGCCGGACAACCGAGAACGAATTCGACCAGAGTCATCGCTCCCTTGAACGGCGTACGCAACGGCTTCTTCAAGCATATCCGGAGCTTGTTCCTGCAGCAGAAGTGGTAACAGAGTATGCTCGGGCTTCTTCCGCTGCGAATCTGCCCGGTCCCGATACGGCTGCGCAGGGAGCTTTGCTGGCGTTCAGCGCAGGGTTCGGCGCTGAGAACGACCAAGATACAAGCTGGCCTGACATTGCAGCATTACCGGGTGGCGAGAATGGAGCAAGTGTGCAGCTACTGCCGGTACGGAAGGAGCACCGGAGGTTGAGCGACGATCAGAGCGGTTGGCTTCGAGTTCCCGTGATAAACGAAGAAGACGCAACCGGATGGGCCGGCGATGGCACACCAGTACAACAGATCGGCTTTACGAAAGTTGCGAATGAAGAGAACTGTCTGATGGTCGTCCGCTCACTCAGGTCGACGACCATTCTTCGGCTTTCGTGTCGCTTCAGGCACTCCGAAGCTTCGAAGCCAAGGATCATACCTACTGTACTCAACTCCGTTCCTTTCAGCGCTACAGGCAAGATGGCTCACGTTGATGCTGCTCTGAACCCCTGGCAGCCCGATCAATTTGCGGTGATTGACCGACTAGCAAAGTGGAAAGTCTTCCGAATTGGGAAGGGTCAAAGTAGCAAAGAATATAGCAAAGCATCACTCTTGCAGTACGGAAGTATAACTGCTGGCGAAACGGAACATGAGAGCGACCGCACGTTCATCTCAAATGGCTGGGGGCGAATCGTGTGGGCTGGCAATACTCACGTACTCATCGCTTGTACCAGAACAAGCATCGCACTTCTTGATATAAGGAAAGGTGCTTCGCGGTTGCAGTTGCCAAGCTTTTCAATCAATGAAGAGTCGAACCTTATTCTGGATGTTCAAGCGCTCCCTGGGTTTGACGAGTTTTTCCTGCTCCTTACTTCTCTACATATATTTTGTGTGAGATTAGTACCCAGAGTCACGGACAATCATGAAGACGTTATGAGAGCGCAGATAGTGCAGTCTTGGAAACATTTCCGTGACCCGTCAGACACAACCTTGTCCCTGTCCACTATGCGTGAGGATGAAGGTATTTCAGACTTGTCCCATGTAGTACCTGGCTGACAATACACACAGATGCGGTCAGAGTCTTGCTAGCTTCTCGTCGTAATAGCCTGATCCTGTCCTTCAGACTGTGTTTCTCGACAGAGAAGCTAGCTCTGCCCGTGCAGTTTATGGACCCGACTGAAGTATATCTTGCCTTACCTCGCGGGGAGCATGGACAGGCAACTTCCAAAATACGATCAATCAGTTTGCAGCCGGTCGAGCACGGTCACGGTGCTGAATTGCGGAAAGAACGCACGGAAAGCCAATTCAGATTCCTTGCCATAATCATACTTTTCGATGATAACAGCGTTTCGTCCTTTCCTGGCTACACTTTCGATGCCAATTCGTATGCGCTGCATGGTAGAACCGTCCCCAGTGTCACGAGTCCTATTCAGTCGAGCCTCGAGCTCTCAACCTCCTTGAAAACTGCAACTGACTCTGACTCTGACTCTGTCTCTGTCATTGCGACTGGTACAATCAGTGACCCTGAAGATGAAAGCGCGAGGAGGATAATTGGTTCCCGACGCGGAAGGCCTCAAGATTCTAAGCGTGCCAGAAATACGATTCCGATTGAGGAAGCACAAGTCGATATCTCCGAAGAGTACTGGACTAGAGACGACGAACTTATATACGACAAAATCACCGAACCACTGAATGATGAAGAGGATTTCACAACAGCTATGGAAGACCTTCGAGCCAGGCTTGGTGCATCGCCGGAGGATGTCCATATGGCCAACCAGACCTTGTAAGTCATCTGTTTCATCTCATAAGTTCAACATTGACATTATTCCAGCTTTGAACTGTGCGGGAAAAATCTGAGGGTACGAGATATCGATGAAGCCGCAAAAGCGCTAAAACAAGTCATTGAATGGACAATGTCGAACCCCACCGAGGGACAAGCAAAAAGTCCTTGGAGACTGCGTGATAGCTCCGCAGTACTGCCAGTTCTGCTGCCGCCTGTATTTGAGCGTGATCACACGTCGCCTTCCGTGGTATACGACAAGCTCATAAGCTACTGGCTGGCACCGCTGCCGGCGGAGGTGCCGGCAAAGCTCCGACTGGCTAAGGAAAAGCTTGCAAGGAAGATTGCCGTGGAAGTGTGCCTGGCAAGTGTGAGCGCAGAGACCGAAGAAAGTCCCGTCAATGACAGCGATCTTATAGCTTCACAAGGGGCTGGGACAGTGAAGAGTACTACTGCGAGCTTTGCCCTGCCAGTAAGACAACCATCCGAAGTCGATGCAGCTGTGGGAGCAAGGACTGTTTTGCGTTCGTTGGGACCAGATTTCGACAAAGCTCCCAACTCTTCAATGTCATTGCCTCAATCATCTCGAGATGCCGAGGTCGCACTCCCGACCCCGGAATTGACACCGTCACTCAAATCGAGCAGCTCGGTCTCGTCTCGTCTGACGGACTTGACTGAAGCGAAACACAACCTGAACAGATATGGAGTGTTTCCTCAGACACTTCTGCTTACAAGGCCCTTGGAGCGCTGTCTATCTCACTGGACAGTTGGCGCCGACCCAGCCCAGTACGACTGGGAATCTACTTCCAGAAACCTGCAGAACAGTGGAGAAGGCAATGAGTTGTCTGCTTCGCAGCAGCGACGACTGAAACGCAAAACAGAGAGGCTACTAAAGCGACAGCGACGCGAGGCTCAGATAAGGCCCGATGAGACGGGTCCCGCGACAGATGTCCGCCCTCAACCGCATCCTGCCTGGCGAAGTTCTCCTGCCTTGGCAGACCGCCAAGTGAGCAGTCAGATCGCGCCGTCGCAACCAGTCCTTGCCTCCCAGCTCGAGAGAGGGCGCCACGGAGGTAGGCCGCCTGTGAATGTGCAGGCGGCGAACAAGAAGAAGCGCAAGGCAGGCTTTTAGGGGTGTTCGGATGCAGTTGGTCTGCATTTACAGCATTGTCATGGCATGTGAGCGAAGCGTCTATAAGCTGTCGTTTTCCAGTTATATGTTTTCCTCTTGTATCGTACATATTGAGGGCTTGGCTATCCAAATCGAAACCTTCATGGTTCAACCATTGACTATGTTTCGGCGGCTGTGAATGACCGCGTCCCACCCCTCTATCTTTGACCTTTCACGCCCGTTCAGGATTCTTGACTCTTACTCTTCATCAGGATCAATAAATCCAGAGCATAATCTGCAGCCTAGAACTGGCGAGGTATCTGATACAGAAAGAGAAATTACGCAATAGCTCGTGCCGCGTAAAGCTTCTGCCAAGGCGTCAATGACTATAGATTAAGAGCCAGCGATTTGCACTTAGCATCATAGACTCTTCTCTATTGCAAGAGCTGCGACGACTGTGAAGATAGTCTGAGCAACCAAGTATTGTTCCAAGTCAAGCTTGATATAGTCATATCCCGAAGAGAGCTGCTCGATATTCAGTAGCTGCATAGAAATTCAGTTTGAGGTAGATTGAATGAGATAGCAATGGCTGAGAAAGTGTAATGATGGTGACGCGTGAAGCGGCATTTACTGCAGCTACGCATCCCTCTTCCGTTGTGAAAGTAATGCTAATTCAAGGGGTAGCAGAGAAAGAAAAACTGAAAAGACCGTTGGGGGAGTGTGACAGGCTAGCAGAGTGAAGAGATCCAAAATGCGGGTGTGATAGGGGGCCATAGACTGGATGGGGGTGCTGAGGATATATATCCAAACAAGCCTTCACCTTTCATCGAACCGGTGGAGTGGTGTAGTGGGCGGCGTGTGTCTGTTCAGGTCAAAACTCTTGGGTGGGCGGCAGGCCCACGTTCAGGACAAAGCTGCACCACTCCACCGGCGAGATGCCCTCCGGACCCGGACCTGGACCAAAAAAACCCCCCTATATCGGCGGAGGGGGGGTTTTCAGCGCTGCTGTTTTGCAATTTTCAAATCCTATCTCTTTATATTTTTGCTGAGTCCTTCCAGATAGACATTGACGAGGTTGTATGCAACTCTCTCACCTGCCTCTCTATTGTGGTGAGAGAGTTCTCATTTGTGAGAGCAAGCGGCGTGTGGACATATGGCCCCTAGTGAGTGAGTCCTGGTCGGATAGTGTCTGTCAATGCAGCCCGCACGCAACCTCGAGTTTCTTTTAAGAACACCAAACAAAACATAGGCAGCGTCATCAACAGGCATACATAGTACTCTGTAGATATGAATCTGCAAGCTGTGAGATTTGCTTCTCGCATTCAGGAGGGCGTTACTAAAATGGCCGTTTTTAAGAAATCAAAATAAAATCTGACACTGGCCTGACTCGAACACGAAAAGTACAGTACGTAGTGAAATAACATTTGCCAGCAAAGTGATCTGCGGCGCGTTCAACACTGGCCTTAACTCTTTGGAACCGGAGAGTGCCATCTTTCACGGGAAGAGGAAATTGAGATCAGACGGACTACGACGGAAGATTGCAATCGGAATCAATGGTAGCTCAAGCATTAAGAAGTGCGGATTAACTTCCATTCAATTACGCCATAGACGGCGGTTCCGAAAAACCAAAAACGGTGGTATCACAAGAGAGACTGATGAAAGGACTCAAGAGAAGAGTATTAAGGAATCAAGGGGAAAACTGAAGGCTCAGATGACACCCGAATTCTCGAACAAGATTGGAAGTCCTGTTCGCGAGCAACCCTGCTCAACCCAATGCGTGGCTAGTACCCAACACGCAGCTCTTAACCTTCGATACTAAAACTACAACAGAGAGATTGCAAGCAGAAGATGGCACCAACATCCTTTACCATTTTTCTCCCTGGCTCTTGTAAGCCGATGTATCGAGTGCCGGGATGGACATCCCGTAGCCTTCCGTTCTGCCCTCCTCATCGTTAGACGAAATCTCAACTCGTATTGAGACATCAATCCCAAACTCTCCGCACAGACCCGTACGCTTCATGCCGCTCGCCGCAGGATGGGCGGTGCCCGCATTCACTTCGCCCTCGTGTAGTGCCTTTCGGGGGTTGGACCTTGGCTTGAAAGACGTTGGCTCGGTTTCGGAGTTGGGAATCTCCGGGCGGCTTTGGAGCAAGCTGCTGTTGGTGGGTGGGCTGACTGTGAGCTCTGGTATGAGGCCGTTGGCGGAGGTCTGGCCACCGTTGCTCTCGGTTATGATCGCATAGTTGCGGGACGGCATCGTGGCATGGTTCCAGTTGGTGGTCTTGCTATCCGGTTTCTTCTCGTTTCCATTGGTAGTGCCGTTGACTTCTCCGTTGGGCGACAGGCCGGGGTCGTGGTCGAAGAACTCCAACAAGGTCTCGTCGGTATCGTGGTCCAGGTGATGGATTTTGTTCCTTCGGGCTAAAAGGTTAGCAACGGCCGCGGGCGGCGGTTTGTTGGTTATGGCGGAGCTGATGATGTTCGGCATGTACCGCCAGTCACGCTCGGATGGAATGTTGAGCTTCGGACTGCTGTAAAAGCGACCCACTGCAGCGAGGTGAACGTCACCGCCCAGTATGCTGATACGGATGCTGTGCTGCTTGGCAAGATTCTGGAGACGTTGGACGAGCTCCCTGCGTTCCTTCTTGTGTTGGCGTGCTGTGTAGTGGTCGTCCAGATCGTCCAGTAAGTCAACGCCTCCGTCGAATTTGTTGAAGAAACCGCCCGCAATTCCGAATCGCTTGTTGAGAAAGCGTAGCGGCCCTATTATAGGCGATCTTAAGATGTTTTCAAGCCATTGAAGCCGTGGGTAAGCGATGGGAACTCCAAGTAGCAAGATCAGATGCTTGATTTCCTTGTTGGCGGAGAACTCTCTCGACAAGCGCTCAAATATGATATCATACGTATCAGGATAGTTGATTTGGTGTCGAGTGCGCTCCGTGCGGGCGTCAATACCCAGAAACGCGAAGCGTCGTCCAAGCTGGCAATACAGCGAGCGACTGCGTTCCTCAACATAAGGACCCGGCCTGGGCCCGATGATGTATGAGTCGTCGGGCTGCGTTTCCTGCTCTACGTAAACGTCCTTGGGCTCGTACGAGTGGTCATTCACGTTGATATCACTATCTTGCCGAGCGCCGTTCTGAGCGTCGACTGCGAACGTCGTCTTGGGCGGTGCGACATGGTGCTGAAAGAGCAAGTAGTACCTGAGACTCGTGTCAGCCAATCATAACCCGCCTCGGCATTTAAATGGGCCGTGACGCGTGAGTCCATAAGATTTGGCTGGTTGATGAAACACTTACTTATGAGCAACGCCACCGATCCCGCGAAACACGGCGCATCTCATAAAACGGTCGGTGTACGAACCGAAGCCGTCGATGATGTCGTGATCGTCCCATATGTTGATCTGAGCAATCTGACCATTGGCTGACGAGAAAGGCTCAGTTCCATACCAACGGACGTAGTTTTCGTAATAGAACCTGAACCAATGATAAGTCCACATGTACGTAATTGCTTCCAAAGAACTTGGACTTTGACTTACTCATCACACTTATCCCGCAGCTCACTTGTAAACGGATATGCTCGTCGCTTCTTTGGGTTTGAGATATCAGTCCACTGACGGAGGGGACCGCTGACGCGGACACTGTCCTGGTAGATTTGGTCACCCCCTCCGATCATGACGTGTAATGGCTTTTCCGCGTGTACACCTTGGAAAGTGTCAGTAAGTTCCCTGCGAAGTTCTCCTCCTAAGACTGAGTGTGGGAAGGTTATATTTTGACTCATCCAGCCCGCAGTCAGTCTCGGCCAGAACGCGGCCCGCTGCGTAAAGTAATCGAACCAGCATTGCCGGCAACGCATTCGACTCAGAAGCGTGTGGTTTATCCGAGGGACAGTGGACAGTGCTGGATGGAAGAGGAGCGTAGAGTAAGAGAGGAGGCCATACGTAACACGTCGTTCCACAACGAGGGTCCCTTCCAAACGTCCATATCCGTACCGACACTGAAGCCGTTGCACGAATGAAATAGTATCCGCATCGATTGATCCTTTGATGGCACGACAAAAGTTTTCCGCGACACTTGACCGCTGGTGTCTTTCCTCGCATCGCGCAACCCGGCGATATGATACTCCCATTTGGCTTCGAAGGACTGAAACGGTAGATCAAGCTGGAAGCGCCAGAATGCTTTTCGTGGATCCTCGTATACTCTCACCCCGGGGAAAGGTCGCGCATGCGATGCGTCGACACCCGCGCCGTGGGCTCCGGCGCTACCCTCAACAGGACCAATGCAGCGAAGGGTCAGCTCAGGCGTTCTCTGACGGGGAGGAGTGACGACGAGGACACTGCCATGCCATATAGGTTCGTCGGACGTCGGATCGCTCATACCCCTATAGTTTAGGAGTGGACCGCAGAATACGTCCAGGTCGCCTTTGTTTGTCGCGGACTCGACAAGGCCGCTTGCTGTCCCGTTGGAATCTGCCTGAGAACCGCCTTCGGTCGCATCATTCCTTCCTCGGTCCAAGAGCGTGCTTTCCATGCTGATATGGAATCGCCTTGAACTTGTGTTGTTCCCTCCGTAAAGCGCAGCACCAGTACGGTCGCTGACAGCGAAAGAGCTCTAGCGACGCTACGATGATCTATGACGATTGGACGATCAGATCAGATGAATGGGCGTCAAGGCGTGGTCGCGCACCTTGAACGCAACTTCTCTCTTGATAAAAACTGTGGGTTACAGGCTGATAGACTCGTAGGAGATGCCAATGTATATCTGCGCAGGCAAGTATGATGTTGATGTACAGCGTTTCCAAGGGAAACCTGTCAAGGGTCCAAACCTTGGAAGGTCAATGCTCAAGCGCATCTTCAATCATAATGTTGCTCGCAGCTGCGGGAGATCTTCTTGGCACTTGCATGATCACGTGACATACTCCCCCAGTCGAACGCTTCGAGTGTGACGGGGGTGACTATTTATCCCACAGGCATCATTAGCACTTGAGATATTCTTCTTGACAGACCCCATATAGCCAAATGGTGTGAACATCACTTGAAGATAGCTATACTAGCCAAGTGGAGACGTGGGGATAACGTCTACGGTATCTCCTAGATAGCAAAAACTCATTACAGCAGCGCAGCCGTGAAACATCAATGCTACTCTAAGAGAGGTCCGTCATAAGATGACACTCGCCGGCCTCGTGAGACAGTCAAAAACGGGGCAGTGGGGAATATTTACGAAGATCATACCCAAGGACAGAGGCAAAGAGGAGAAGGACTGTTTGCATTTCCCAGAGGAAATTGGGAAGGACGGTACCCTGATGGAACGATAGTATCGACAGTATGTCCGCGGCGTACCATCGTTGGGAGGGCCGTGTGGTGGGAGTACGACGTGTTATTCATAGCTCTTGTGTTCACTGATGCCAATCTCCGCATCCACACGCCTCGCCACCTCCGTCAAAGCCCTGCAAGCCGGACTATCAGGAAAGTTGTCGAAGAAGGACTCGCCATAATCGCAGGCCATGCCGATACGCGGATCCAGCGGGACGGATCCCAAGAAAGGGACTTTGTAATCCGAGGCCAGCCTGGCCGCACCGCCGGTCGTTGCCTTGAGTATCTGCGACTCGTGAGCACACTTCGGGCAGACGAAGCCCGACATGTTCTCCACGATGCCGAGGACACGTATGCCAGCCTTGCGACAGAAGTCAAGCTCCTTGCGCACGTCGAGGAGGGACACCTCCTGCGGCGTGGTCACGACCACCGCGCCGTCGACGCCGGCTTCCTTGAGGAACGCGTTGACCGAGAGATGCTCGTCCGACGTGCCGGGCGGCGTGTCCACGATCAGGTAGTCCAGCTCGCCCCACTCAACGTCTTTCAGGAACTGCTTGATGAGGCCGTTCTTCTTCGGTCCGCGCCATATGACGGCGTCGTCGCGGTTGGGCAGCATGAACTGCACGCTCATGACTGCCAGGTTGTCGCTCACCCACACGGGACTCCAGCCGGAGTTGCTGACATGTATCGTCTCATCTTCCACACCCATCATCTTCGGTATCGAAGGCCCGCAGATGTCCGTGTCCATGATGCCCACCTGCGCATCCGGGTCGCTGGCGAAGGCGCGCGCCAGCATCGCCGAGAACGTCGATTTGCCCACGCCTCCCTTGCCCGAGAGCACGAGGATTTTGTGTTTCACCGCGGATAGACGTGCAGTTATGAGCGGTATATCGGGATCCGGTCCTTTGGGCGTCGTTGCGCATATCTGCTGGTTGGGGCAGCCGGCGCAGGCATCGGTCTTGCCAGCCTGATTAGATTCCGGGCCAGGACAGTGTTCTGAAGCTAGTTAGTAGTCGTACAAGTAGTTCTGCTTTCATGAGAGACTCTACCAGGCTCTGGCGCGATCAGCTTTGGGGCGATTTTGAGAGCCGCATCTACATCTATCGCGCTCGGTTCCTCCAGAGAAGGTGCCATAATGAGGGGCACAGATGTAAGCTGCAGCTTTCAAGGGAAGTCGAGCTTAGTCCGGAGCGTAAGCAAGACCACAAGATCCAGTTGGACGCAGAGGGCGCATTATTGCTTGGTAATGCTCTCGAGCCGCTCGTTGCATCCGCAGGTCAGCGCAAGCTTTGAGGTCATGGGCTCTCCGGGGCCGGCCCGCCCCTCAAGCTCCGACCTCAGAACACAACCCGGCCAAGGCTGGCAATCTTCCACATGGGCCACAAAAGACAAGGATGGAGTCTGTGATCAAGCTTTTTCGGCGAGCGGAAGTGAGATTCCACCGAGCTTGATCGTGCACGAATTTGGTTGGGCTTTGGGCTTTGGGCTACGCGCGCTGGGAAGTGAGAGCAAGTTGGAAACAAGACACCAATGGTGAATGCTATTCTTGTATCTTGACAAGGTAGATGGGGCGGTCCGGCCAACCCATACAGGATCATTCTATGCAGCTCCAGTGGGCCGGGTGCTGGCCTTCATGCACTCCTGCTCCGCTGCCACATGGCACACTTCACTCTATTGACAAGGACCTTCCCAAAGCGCCTGCCACTGTATATTGCCCTGCCATAAGAGGAACTCCTACAGTCATTCTGCTGATCTAAGCCCTAAGCTTCACCCTGACGTATGGCACCTCCACGTCCTCTTCCGTTGCGTCCTCGGCAGTAATCTCGAAGATGATGTACTTTTGATGTTCTGGGACAGGCTTTTTACTGATGGTCTCGACCAGGGTATTGAGCCTATGAGACGAGTTAGTGAGGAGGCCTGCGCATAGTAACAGAGTGGATGATGCTCACTTCATCGGCAGCCTGTCTTTCACTTTGCTCGGAGGGTAGAAACTGGCGTAGAGCAGGCTCGACCCGGAGCTTATCATCGTAATGTTAAGCCCTTTTTGCTTGAAGTGTTCCAAAAACTCCGTAAGGGTGATGTTGTCTACTTCGAAACGATCCCAAAGGTTGTCGACCGTGACGTCACCGTTCGGACCTTTATACTTGCCCTTGGGACTTGCAATTGGCTCGCTGAAGCCGAAGAAAGGCAACGCCAGGTTGACGAACCCATTCTTATACTGCTCAATGTCCGTCTTGCCGTCGATGATCTTGTACAGTTCTAGGTTGACCAGGCCGGTGACCAGAGCAGTTGTGGTGGCTATGGCAGGAATGATTTTCCCAGCGATGAACTTTGTCTTGTGCCTGTCTGCTGGTGTTATCTTGTAGTTTTCAGCTCTGAGGTTGCTTGCCGCAGTGATGAAGTCGATATGAAAGTTGGTGTCGTCGTCTTTCTCGAACTCGACAGCTTCCAACTTGAAGCCAGCTAGAGATTTAGGAGGTGGTAGTGACGCCGCTAAGTTGGAGAGCTCCGCATTATCGTCGTAACTCGAGGACTCCTCCGGATCTGGATCTGCGTCGTTGACTTTAATCTTCGTCCCTGGATCAGGCTTGAAGTCGGGAATTATCATATCACTGAGAATTTTGATATACTGCTCCTTAGCCACACCCTTGGCGTTGATGTTATAGTTGAACGCATGCAGGTTGGCCCCTGCCATGACAAAGGTCATGTGGGTAGGATTTTCTGCATCGAATTTGATGGGGTCCGGTGCTCGCTTGGGTCCTGACCAGAACCGCTGGCCACTCGATGTCGTTGAATCTTTGGGAAAGTTGTAGAGCAACTGCTGGATGGCGTTGTTGTAATGTTTCTCAAACTGATACCGCGCCCAGACGATGCAGTCATCGAAAGTCAGAGGCTTCTCGGTGACGAGGAAATCGCGAAGAGTTTCGAGTGTCTGCTTCTTATTGCCAGCCTGCTTCAACGCATTCCGTACGAAATCTGGCTGCGATAGATAGAGATTCACTATCTCCGCCGGTCCGACAAAGGAGGAATGGAAGAGATCCTTCGCCCACGCGATCGTGTGCTCGATCCTGTTGGGAAAGCTGTGAAGGGTGCACATCGGGAAGGACTGTTCTGGAGGGTCGTGCGAGCTTGAGTATGACTCCGTCATTTTCGGTATAACCACTTGTGTGTTTCCTTTTGTTCCGAGTGTGCCACTGTCCACGAGGGGCTTGTGGAAGAAAACACATCTCCGATCCACGTATGCTCGAGCGTCGATATTGTCCAGTGCGTTTGTGACACCATCTAGGCTGTCCCAGAACTCCTCGTTGAATACGTGCTCCGTATCTTGCCCCACCCTGTCCCTCATTGCGACTATTTTTCCCTGCAAGTCTGGGTTCATCGCCTGCACTGCAGCGGCGGCACAGTCGCTCTTCAATTTTCCAACATCCTTGGGCCTGAAGAGAAACTGCCTGTTGAGATTACTCCTCTCAATCTGGTCCATGTCTGTGACGGTTATTTTGCCTTCTGGACCAGTGCCTAGGCCTATCATGGCCCAGTTCTTCAGCATCTCGCAACCTATTGCGCCCGCGCCGACGAGAAACTGTTTCATATTCGCAATCTTTTCCTGGAATTCTTTTCCAAAGACAGCAATTTGACCATCGTAGCGGGTGCCCGTCGGTTGACACAGCTCCTCAGAGCGCTTGACGGACGTCGGCAACGACTCGAGCGAATCAAAGTACAACCACTGCTTGATAGGATGAAATTTCCCGGAGACTGCCTTGAGCGCTTCCTGGGCCGCAAGGCCTCCAAAAACGGCTGCCATCGGGCTCAGATTACCCCGCGCCTGATAAGAGAGTTCTCGGATCAGTTTTTCGTCGAGCTCAACCTTGACTTCCGCTTGCTCCGATATCTTCCTGACCAGTTCGAAAACCTCAGCAGCGTCGGCGTCGTTGTGGATCTTCGGCAATTCCCCGGAATGCTGTTCCGCAAACGCGTGAAGTGCCTGGAAGCCGACGTGCAACATCGCGGGTCTGTCGAACTTTGCAAAGTCTGACATCATCAGCTCCGGCTTCTCTAACTGGGCGCTCATGGACTCGAAATCGATGATTTTGGGCATTTTGACTTGGGTGTAAAGTCCCCCACTCTCGTATTGTCCCAGCCCGGAGACGTCGCCGATGGAGAAGGTGTAAGGGCCTTTGACAGTAATTTTGCGGGGGGCCGAGTCATTGAGACCCTCCATCCCCTTGACCTCCGCAAACGTTACAAAGTCTCCGTCTTCCAGCCCGTGCCGAGTTTCATCGAGCGCCGAGACCAAGCCTTCAGAGTCAATGCCGGCCACGATACCGCTGTTGACGTTCTCCCCGGTAGGATCGCCCACTGTGAAGTTCTTGCCGAAATCCGCAAAGATGCTTCCAAACAGGCCATAGGTATTCGTCGTAATCACGTATATGCCATTCTCATGGCAGTATTCCGCGACCGTGAGCTGTTCCTTCAGTGGCCTGTCCGTGAGCACTATGACTTGGTATTGCTTCAGCTGACTCAGGTCTGATGTGAGGTTGTCGGAAGAATGAAGCACCACGGGTGTGTAAGGATTGAGCTCCGCTATCCGCGGCGCCGACACTGCCGCCCGAGGCTTCCCAACATCTTCTGTATGTAGGAAGAACTGTGAGGACAGGTCTGAGAGCGATGCTGGCTCTGGATCGAAGAGTGCGAGAGATTTGACGCCCGCGAGGGCAATGTTCTTGGCAGTCTCGACTCCTAGGCCGCGGAGACCGACCACCAGAACGTTTGACGAGCCCATACGCTTCATGGCCTCATGACCGAGCACATATAGCTGTCTGCTGTAAAGGCTCTCGTCAATCTCGCCACTGGCATCTTTGAGCTGCTCCACAGCAGCCGCCACATTCTCGACCTGCATCTTGTCTTCCTTTAGGGGTGCCGTCAGCTGCTGTAGTATCCTGCAGGACAGAGACAAATAAGTACCATCAAGACCTTTTTGTACGGACTAGGTATGTCCTCGCCGGAAAGCTTTCTTTTCCCCAGCTTGAAGACGCTCCCAAGCCGTGCTGTAAGAGAACGTGACAAGGACTGCTTCGAGTAGTGGAAAGCGCTTTCTGATCAAGGCGAAGCTGAAGAGTGGTGAGAAATTTCAGAGTGGTCCAAAAAGTATGTGTGTACAGAGGTTTGGGTATGTGTCATGAGCTGGTGAGAGGACAGTCGTGATTTGAAAGCATGCAGTTGATGCCTGTCGGGTGGGAGCTATCTGCACGGTCCGACTGTCGCACGGGGTTACCTCATCATTTTATGCCCCGCAACATGCAACCTGAGGCTACCAGTTGTGCAAATAATGCACAATATTATGATTTTGACACGTACAATTAGTCTTCTCAACAGTGTGAATTCTGACCAGCTTCATGGGGACAGTCTAACGTGGCATCGATAAACTCCCTTTAACTCACCTATCTATACCAGCTACGAACTGACAGGCTTCGATGCGCTATCATTCAACAGCAGTTCTGGTTCATCTAGGTTCCCCGTACCTCCTCCATGGAAACTCATGAAGCTCGTTTTTCCCACGTAATGGTCAACCATGGTTCTACCTGTTGCCATAGGCGTTGCAGAGCGTGGGCTTCATAAACTACCTTCACAGCTTATGGGAACATTGCGATATTTTGATTAAACCTACATTTGGCAAGATATCCCGGCTCTCCTCGCCTTACGGATACTTGAAGCTGTACTCCATAAAAGTTCTCTTCTTCCGCCAGGGTTGGTAGACATGGCGGACGCCGACGTTGGCAGTGCCTTTATACCAACATTGTATAAGCCTACTTCGCTGCTTCCGATCGCCCGTCACCGGGACACTATACTATACTTGGTGGAGAGTTTCCCGGTTACAATCGTAGTGGGTCAGACCGGTAGTGGTAAGACCACCCAGATACCTCAGTTTCTGGAACAGGCAGGATGGTGTGGCGATGGAAAAGTCATAGCAGTAACGCAGGTGGGTCAGTAACTCTCACACGCAACTTGATGCTCGATGGTCCAGCGACTGACGTGATACGTGTTAGCCGCGGAGAGTGGCGGCGACAACTGTTGCCAGAAGAGTGGCGGAAGAGATGAGGTGTAATCTTGGTCAGGAGGTGAATATTTTCCGGTCTATCTTACGCTCGACAACGCATGTTTGACTCCAGCTCAGGTAGGATACTCTATCAGGTTCGAGGATGCAACGTCTGCGGTCACACGCATCAAGTTCCTGACCGATGGAATGCTTCTTCGCGAGGCACTGGTGGATCCGCTGTTGAGCCGATATTCCGTCATCATGGTCGATGAGGCTCATGAACGCTCTCTGACCTCTGACATTCTTCTCGGAGTCCTGAAGAAAATCCTGAAGAGGAGACCGGAGTTGAGAGTCATCGTCAGCAGCGCAACACTGCAAGCCGAGGCTTTCCTCAGATTCTTCGATGGCAATGCCTACACTAATGGTGATTCATCTGCGGAGCCGGGGGGTGAGACAGGAAGGATCATCAACCTTGAGGGGCGCATGTACCCTGTCGACATACACTATCTAGAAGCGCCCACGGAGAATTACGTCGAGAGAGCAGTAAAGACAGCATTCGACATTCACTCCAAGGAGCCTGAGGGCGATGTTCTCATTTTCATGACAGGGCGAGAGGAAATTGACACGGTCATAGACATGATCTCTGAACGTGCCGGTTCACTAGACTCGCAGTCATCATCTCTCCTGCCGCTCCCGCTATATGCTGGTCTCTCGACAGAGCAGCAAATGTATGTTTTCGACAAGGCTCCGGATGGCGTGAGAAAGGTCGTCGTGGCGACCAACATAGCTGAAGCTTCGGTCACGATCGAAGGCATTGCCTACGTAATCGACTGTGGTTACGTCAAACTTCGAGCCTTCAACCCGACCACAGGCATCGAGGCTTTGACGGTCACGGCTGTATCAAAAGCAGCCGCAACTCAGCGAGCTGGCCGGGCTGGCCGAACGAAACCGGGAAAGTGCTATCGCCTGTTCACAGAGCAGGCGTACGAAGCTTTGGAGGACGCAACGGTACCGGAGATTCAGAGGTCGAACCTAGCCCCTGTCATCTTGCAGCTGAAAGCGCTGGGAATAGACAACATCGCACGGTTCGACTTTTTTACTCCTCCGCCTGCGGAGTTGGTCATCCGGGCTTTGGAGTTGCTCTATTCACTGGGAGCACTCGACGACTACGCAAAGCTGACCAAGCCGTTGGGAACCCGCATGGCCGAGCTAGCGGTAGAGCCGATGATGGGCAAAGTGCTCCTCTCTGCAACGTCCTTCGGCTGCCTGAGCGAGATATTGAGCATTGCTGCCATGACCAGCCTCCAAGGCGCCGTTTGGTTCTCTCATGAGGGAGAGAAGAAGACCTTTGAAACAGCGCGCCGAAAATTCGCCGTGGAAGAAGGCGATCATCTGACCCTCTTGAACGTATACCATGCGTTTGTAACGAAGGGCCGAAAGGACTCAAAGTGGTGCCGTGATCATTACTTGAATTTCAAGTCTATGACAAGAGCAGTGAGCATTCGAAATCAGTTGAAGAGGTATCTGGAGCGCTTCGGAGTCGACACGACCGAGAGTCTCGCTTCAGACGTCCTGAGAGCTGGAGGTCTCGACAAAGGAGAGCGTATCCGTCGGTGCTTGACCACCGGATACTTTGCCCATGCAGCAAAGATGCAGCCTGACGGGTCATTCAGAACTGTAGACGGTGGAACCGTACTGCATGCGCACCCCAGTTCTCTTCTCTTCGTAAGTTTGGGGAATGCCACCTAGAACTCTTGCTGACTTGATGCAGAATCGGAAAGCAGATTGGGTCATCTTCCATGAGATCATGCAGACCGGCAGCAAGACGTTCATCAGAGACGTCACGAAGATTGAAAAGGCTTGGCTGTTAGAATATGCGCCTCAATTCTATCAGATGTAGAGAAGGCCGCCATACTCCCGAGCTCTGTGCCCCAAAGCCCCTCCCAAAGAACTTTTACGAGAGTCATTTACATCCGCTTGCTGTGCACAAGTCGTGTTGCTAAGATGCTCAGAAAAGAGAATCCACGCCTTGTCGTTATAGTCCGAATATGCAGATCAAGCAGGGCAGCATACGAACATGTGAGTCCCACGAGTGCGCCTCTGGTAAATGC
>QQTW01000768.1_pt1 | contig 20982 bp, 17 predicted proteins | sample 1904831 | NCBI WGS metagenome assembly QQTW01 (sample SAMN09435610, study PRJNA476489) | Subsurface metagenome, whole genome shotgun sequencing project. | reverse complement strand
CTGGGTAATGACTACGGCAAATTTGACCGCGAGGGCAAAAAGCTGTTTATTGAGCAAATGGAAGCCATGATGGAGCGTTACCGTATTTTCATGAAGCGCTTCGAGCTGTCAGAGGACTTCATGGCTCAAATGACCGTAGAGCAGCTCAAAACTCAACTTGGTCAGTTTGGCATCACGCCGCAGCAAATGTTTGAACAAATGAATTCTACCCTGCAGCGCATGAAAACCGATTTGGAAAAACAGCCATAGGATTTTTGATTTTTATTGATGTAGGGTCGGCACTCCCCACCATTTACGGCTAATTAGTAAGCAGTGCCCACCCTACTAAAATTATCAGAGGCGATCAAACTCAGAAGCAGGGCGGAACCGCTGCACTGGTACGCCCTGCATCGCCCTGCGCATAAAGTCTTTCCAAATCGGTGCGACCATGACGCCACCTGTAGCTCCGTGACCCAAAGGTCTGTAGTTATCATTTCCCACCCAAACAGCAGTCGCTAGTTGTGGCACATAGCCCACAAACCAAATGTCTCGTTCGGAGCTTGTTGTTCCCGTCTTCCCAGCTGCTGGGCGGTCTAGTTGTGCAGCTCTGCCGGTGCCGTTATTAATTACCCCTTGCATGACACTTGTAAGCGACGCTGCCGCCCAAGGCTCAAGAACTAGCTGGGGTTTAGGCGTGTTGTCCAGTAATACATTACCACTACTATCGGTCACGCGGAGAATCACGGTCGGGTCAGACTGCCAGCCATAATTTGCAAACGTAGCATAGGCGCTAGCCATTTCTAACGGAGTCACACCAATCGCACCCAGCGGCAAAGAAGTTACCGGTTCCATCGGACTATTGATTCCAAGGGCGCGGCAGGTTTCAATCACTTTATTGAGCCCCACAGCCCGCCCAAGCTTAATTGCTGGTACATTACGAGATACCTCTAGCGCTTGGCGAATCGACATCGCCCCAGCGAACGAATTATCATAGTTTCTGGGATAGTAGTAACCGTTACCATCTCGATACCTCACAGGGGCGTCGTACACAATTGAGTTGGGCGTATACTTACCAGAAGCAAAAGCCGTATAGTAGACAAACGGCTTAAAGGCAGATCCGGGCTGGCGATGGGCTTGAATCGCACGATTGAACTCACTTTTTTTGTGATCGACGCCGCCGACTATTGCTTTAACAAAATGGGTGCGTGGATCAATGGCAACTAGGGCGATTTGATCGGCGTAAAGTCCCCGACCGCGAAGTCTGCCATGCCAGCGACTCACGGTTTCTTCCGCCATGCGCTGCATTTTGGCGTCAACAGTGGTTTGAACCCGCATCCCCCCTTTAAGTACGGCATCGCGACCAAAGCGCTTCATCAACTCTTGAGAGGCTGCATTTGTGACGTAAGGGCTGGCACTGCCTTGAAAGGATTTAATTCTGCCAAATTTGAGTTTTTCCGACCGTGCTGCGTCTGCCTCTGCGGGCGTAATCCATCCCAGTTGCTGCATGCGACTTAATACAACTTCCTGTTGATGTTTCGCCAGCTTCATGTTCACAAACGGACTATATTCTTGCGGCGCTTGGATCAAACCTGCCATCATGGCAGACTCAGCCAAGTTCAAATTTGTGGCTGATTTGCCGAAGTAGGTGCGGGCTGCCGTTTGAACACCATAGTTGTTATGACCCCAATAAACTTGATTGAGGTACATTCCAAAAATCTCGTCTTTGGTGAGGATTTGCTCTAATCGGATTGCTAGTACTGCCTCTGCCACCTTGCGGCTATAATTGCGAGCCGGTGATAAAAAGACGTTCTTCACCAGCTGCATAGTGAGAGTAGAGCCGCCTTCCACGACTGAACCCCGCTGCCAGTTAACTAAGAAGGCGCGACCAGCACTGTTGGGATTAATACCGTGGTGCAGATAAAAGTGGCTATCTTCGATCGCTAGCACCGCCCGTTTGAGGTCTGGCGAAATTTTATTTAGAGGTACGACTTCGCGGTTAGCTTCACCGTGGATACTAGCAAGCAGCTTGCCCTTAATGTCGTAAACGTAGCTTGTTTCTGAGGGAAAGTAGTTACGCATAACTCTAACATCCGGCAGGTTACGGAAGCTAATTGCTAACCCAACCAGTCCTCCGGCTACAATGGCACTAGCTACCATAGTGATTCCCAGTATGGTGCCGCCAGTTACCTGACCAACTCCTTTGAGAAACTGAAAAACTGGTGATGGGTCTTTCCGTTGTTTTTTTTGAACAATGCTAGAGGACACGGCGATTTAACTTCCTCACTTTTAAAGAAGGGCGTAAATTTGATGCCGAACAAAAGCGGTTAATTTTGCAACTATAGTAGTCTGACAGCTGAGCTATTGAGAAGATCGCGAGTGAGTGTAACAAATATAACTTACCTTGTGCAAGGTGTAACATATAATCAAGTTTCTAGTATGACGCAAAGTCCACGCGAGTTGGAGGGAAGAACAAGTTCACCCTCCCCTCGCTCTTCATGGCTGCGTCGCGGCGTAGTAGAGATTTTTCCGGATCAGCCTGATTCAGACGATCCATCGCAGAGCCTGGATAAACTGTTGGCGACGGCGAACCGGCCAATGCGTGTCAAGTTGGGAATTGATCCTACAGGTACGGACATTCACCTCGGTCATAGTATCCCAGTCCGAAAACTGCGAGCGTTTCAGGATGCCGGACATACAGCAGTTTTAATTATTGGTGATTTTACCGCTCGGATTGGCGATCCTACAGGGAAATCCGAAGTGCGTCGCCAGCTCACAGAAGCAGAGGTGTCAAAAAACGCTAAAAATTATTTAAACCAAGTACGCCCTATTTTGGATTTTGACACGCCAGGAAGGTTAGAAATTCGTTACAACTCGGAGTGGCTCTCAAAGTTAGAGTTGGAGAAAATTCTGGAGTTACTATCCACGATGACTGTGGGGCAGATGCTGGCAAAGGAAGGGTTTGCCGAACGCTACGAGAACCAAAATCCTATTTATCTGCATGAGTTCCTCTACCCGTTGATGCAAGGCTATGATTCTGTTGCAGTTGAGGCAGATGTGGAATTGGGAGGCACAGACCAAAAGTTTAACCTCGCCGTGGGGCGAGATTTGCAACGACATTTTGGTCAGAAGCCTCAGTTTGGATTACTGATGCCGATTTTGCTGGGAAGAGATGGAGTGCAGAAAATGTCGAAGTCCCTGGACAATTATGTCGGAGTTCAAGAAGACCCGCTGACGATGTATTCTAAGCTGGAGAAGATTCCTGACCACTTGCTAGGGCAATATTTTGAGTTGTTGACGGATTTATCCCTCGTGGAGTTGCCTGAACAACCGCGCGATCGCCAGAAACTTCTCGCCCTGGATATTGTTACCCAGTACCACGGTAGGGAAGCGGCTCACCAAGCCCAGCAAGACGCTATCGACCTTGTTAAAAAAGGAAAGGCGAATTTTGCCACTGCTGTACCAGAATTCTCTCTAGCGCCAGTGCAGTTTCCTGCTAAGTTGTTCTATATTCTCAATGCCAGTGGCTTATGCTCTAGTAGTTCGGAAGCGCGGCGGCTTCTTAAAGGCGGAGCAGTTAAACTAGATAGCGTAAGCATTACCCAAGTAGACTTGTGCTTCGATGACCCAGCCCAGTTGTACGAACGGGTTTTACAAGTTGGGAAAAACAAGTTTGTCCGGCTAGTGCCTTAAGAAGCGATGTTAGTCACAGAGCGCATTATTGTTCCCCTGGATGTGCCGACCGAGGCAGCAGCGATCGCCTTGATCGAACAACTGCCCCAAGTAAGTTTCTGGAAAGTTGGTTTAGAGCTATTTGTCAGCAGTGGACCTGAGATTGTGCGGACGCTAAAAGCCAAACAAAAGCGCATTTTCCTAGATTTGAAGTTTCATGACATTCCCAACACTGTTGCTGGTGCTTGCCGCTCAGCGGCTCGTTACGGTGTGGATTTGCTGACGATCCATGCCACTGCTGGTAAAGAAGCACTTCTTGCGGCGCGTGCGGCTGTGCAGTCGGAGGCAGCCCAGGTAGGCTACCCGCCTCCCAAGTTGATTGCAATTACGCTGCTAACGAGTCTTTCACCCAGGCAGCTAGCCTTTGATTTGAAGATTCCTTTGGAGTTGCCAGAGTATGCGCTACAGATGGCGCTGTTAGCCCAAGATACGGGGCTGGATGGGGCTGTTTGCTCGCCCCAAGAAGTGGAACAGCTACGGCAGACTTGTGGGGATGATTTTCTGCTTGTCTGTCCGGGTGTACGACCGAGTTGGGCAGCAACGGGAGATCAGGTGCGATCGCTTACTCCAGTGCAAGCGCTGAAAGCTGGGGCAGATTACCTCGTCATTGGGCGTCCGATTACTGCCGCCTCCGACCCAGAGTCAGCCTGGAATCGAATTTGCGACGAGTTAGCAGATGTTGTATGAAGTTAGGGGTCAGGTGTCAAGTGTCAAGTGTGAGGGAAGAGAGCAGGGGGAGCAGGGGAAGAAAGGGGAGCAGGGGGAGCAAACCCCATCGATGAATCCAGGGGCTGTCCGTTACGGACGTCTTGTGTCTTGCTGCAAGCAGTCTCGCCACAAATTTTCCCCGTTCTCCACGACTGAAGTCGGGGGCATCAGACCATGTGTCCGGGTCGCATTAACTCTTTCTCCCCCTGCTCCCCCTGCTCCCCCTGCTCCCCCTGCTTCCCCTGCCCTCTTCGGTCAGAAGCGGAAATTCTGGCTTCTAGCTTTTAGCTTTTGGTTTGTGGCTTTTGGCTTCTTACCCCTAACCGCTCACTCTACTACATCTTCAGTCTTTATAGCGAAATCCTCGAATTGTCAAGAGCAAGATATAGAGACATTAACGGCTCAGCTGTTAAAAGATTTACCTAGTTATGCAAATCGCACCAGCCAACGCGTCCGCCGCCGGAGCAGAACAGCTGACATTTACAGTTATGTACTTCTAGCAGGACGCCCAGAGTTTGCCCCCCTGACGCTCGGTCCTGGTGAATATAACCCAGCAGCCCCAGCATCTGTACCGCAGCAGCCGCAGCAGGTATTTATTACGACCTTAGAGCGGCAGTACACCGCCGGGAAACCGGTTGAACTACAGCAGTACCACTGGCTGTTTTTGACTCAAAGCAGTAGGGGCTGGCAACTGGCAATAATGTTTTCTAGCACCGGTACCTACCCAGGGAGAAGACCGCCTACACCACCACGGGACAGCAGTGAAGGCGTTATTGCCCAAGCGATTCGTACTTGGCTGCGTGATTGTGAAGCCGGACCTGTGCGTTAGATTACCAATTCCGTGCTCAAATACCCCTAAGGATTGCGGATTTCCTGTAATTTTGCTCGCACCGCCTGGATATCTTGCCACATCAACCATTTGGGGCTGCCTTGTTCACGGGAAGGGTTCCGCAGCAGGTAGGCTGGGTGAAGAATCGGCATACATAGACGCCCTTCCCATTCGAGCCAAGTCCCGCGAATTTTGGTAATGCCCCGCTTATCTCCCGTTAAGCCGCGCACAGATGTTGCGCCAGTCAAGAGAATAATTTTCGGGTTAACCAGGCGAATCTGTTCCAAGAGGTAGGGTTTGCAAGCCGCCACTTCTTCAGTGGTGGGAACACGGTTAGCGGGTGGGCGGCACTTAATTACATTGGCAATGTAGATATCCTGTTCAGGAACGAGATTGACCGATGCCAGAATTTTTTCTAGCAACTGTCCAGCTTTCCCCACAAATGGCAACCCCGTTTCGTCTTCGTTTTGACCTGGCGCTTCTCCCACAATCATGATTGGTGCCTGAAGATTGCCACGTCCGACGACAGCATGAGTGCGACTGTCTCCCAGTCCACAGCGATGACACTGGTTGCAATGCTGTGCCAGCTGAGTCATGGTTGGATAGGTGCCAGGAGGAATGGGAATTTTGGCATCTGTCGGAATCAGCTCTGGTTGGGACACCGCTGCTGGCGCTACAGAGTCAACGGTTGAGTCGTGAAAGAGGCTGAGTTGGTCTTCGCTGGTCATGAAGGGGCGTGAATGGTGGTTAAAAAATTAAGTTTGTGACTTGTAGATATTAGCTTTGTGCCTTAATTTTAAAGCGTATGCTCAACTGTTGAGCCCCCTCCTTCTTCCATAGTCATATGTCAAAAGGCATGTTTTATGTGATTTTGGTGCGCTTTTACCGAATTTTGGGAAAAATCGTTCATTATGGAGATAAGTCCGCCGCAATGTGATGGGCGCACTTATGTCACCTTACCCACTTTTCCGCGATCGCACTGATGCTGGTGAGCAGCTGGCTCAAGCTATTCGCGTTGTTTTGACCCAGACGGCGGCTGACGGGGTTTCGGCTCCGGCAGTTGTGTATGCGCTGCCACGGGGGGGACTGCCAGTGGCAGCACCGGTGGCGCACCTACTCGGTTGCCCGTTGGATATTGTAGTGGCGAAAAAAATTAGCCATCCCCAAAACCCAGAATTAGCAATTGGTGCGGTGACTTCCTCAGGGCAGATCCTTTGGTCTACGCAAACGCCATTTGGCAGACAGTATTCCCGTCAAGGGAAAGCCGCGCTCTCTGAAGCCCTTAGCAAAGCCCAGTCTCAATTTGCTCAACTATCTCCTGCTTGCCTTCAAGTTAACCTAGAGGGTGCAATCGCCATTTTGGTTGATGATGGAATTGCAACTGGAATGACGATGGCGGTAGCGGCTCAAGCCTTGAGAGCGCAACACCCAGCAGCAGTTTGGCTCTGTGCTCCAGTGGCTCCGCTCTCGTTGCTGCCCTGGCTGCAACAGTGGGGCGATCGCATCATTGTGCTAGACACACCCGAGTCGTTCCTCAGTGTTAGTCGCTTTTACGTCGAATTTCCCCAGGTTGAAATGGAGGAAGCTTTAGCTTATCTCCAGCAACAAAATGACTGGTTAGGGAAGAGAGCAGGGGGGAATGGTACATTTTGTTAGAAATATTTCAATCCCTAATAGGGATTTATACACAACAGCCTCGGACACCCCGTACATATTACCACATTCGCGCTTTGGGGATGTATTCGCGCTCAGCTTGAAAACCGCTATAACAACTGCTTGAGGAGGCAACCTGTGCAAAGAGTGCTTGAACCAGAAGTTATGGACAGCTGGGAAGAGGCTGTTGAGTATGACGCCATGGACTTCATGGAGGTAAATACCGCCTTTGCCCAACGAGTGATAGAGTTAGGACCCCCGTTCTCTGCTAGGGTTTTGGATGCTGGTACTGGTTCAGCTCGGATTCCGGTTTTACTTTGCCAAATGCGTCACGGCAAAAGCTTTGCAGAATCCTCTGCTCCGATGAAGCCTGACCTATGGCAGGTGTTCGGCATCGACCTAGCAAAAAATATGTTGCAAATTGGTTCCCAGCACGTTGAGCAGGCTGGCTTGCAACAACAGATTGTGCTGGAGTTAGTAGATGCCAAGCACCTGCCTTACCAAGATGGGCATTTCGAGATGGTTGTCTCCAATAGCCTCGTCCACCATTTACCTGAACCATTACCTTTCTTTCTGGAAGTATCGCGAGTGCTGAAGCCAAATGGAGCCATCCTCATCCGGGATTTGATTCGACCCCCCGATCAGGAAACCATAAATGACCTAGTTGAAAGTATTGGTGCCGAATACGACACCCGCCAGAAACAGTTATTCCGCGATTCTCTCCACGCGGCGCTTACACTAGATGAGGTGAAGTGTCTGATTGAACAATCCGGTCTACAAGGCGTAATGGTCTATCAATCATCGGAGCGACATTGGACGGCCGAACGCCCGTGGTCACAAGAAAGTTGAACTCAGGACAGGTATTGGATATTTACAAAGTCGGAATCCGACCTCTATTGTTCACGGGCTTAAAGACTGATCCAGAATGGCTACACCAGCAAACCATTCGCGTTCTGGGTTGGCTAGAGCGAACCGGCGATCGCCCCCCAGCCAAGTGGGTGCAAGCTCAATTACAACAATCCTTCTGCTTACGCGATGCTCGCTTGTCACAAAAACTGTGGGGTGCCTATTTCCCCAATCCCGTAGGCTTGGCAGCTGGGTTTGACAAGGATGGCGTTGCTGCGCTGCTGTGGTCAAGCCTCGGCTTTGGCTTTGCTGAACTAGGTACAGTCACATTGCACGCGCAACCGGGGAATCCCCGTCCCCGCTTGTTTCGTTTGCCGCAAGACTTAGCTGCCCTGAACCGGATGGGCTTTAACAATTCCGGGGCGGCGGCGATGGCAGCGCGGTTAACGGATACGGTTAAAACTGCGACCCGACCGATTCCGATTGGAATTAATCTGGGTAAATCTAAGGTAACACCACTAGATGAAGCTGCAGCAGATTATCTCGGTAGCTTTCGTGTTCTGAAAGATTGGGGAGACTATTTTGTTGTCAATGTGTCTTCACCGAATACACCAGGATTGCGATCGCTCCAAGATACCGCTGGATTGACTTTGATACTGGAAGCCCTGCAGCAGGAAAACCAGGGGCAAAAGCCCATTTTTGTGAAGATTGCACCGGACTTGGAGTGGGAGGCGCTTGCGGACATCCTCTCAGTAACGATTACTCACAAGCTCGCTGGAATTATCGCCACTAACACTACGATCCGACGCGATGGTCTTAAAACGCAGTTCTTAGCGCCAACCGGCATCGCTCGTGGGAGTGCCCAACTGCTCGACATTCACAAAGAAGCCGGTGGCATTAGTGGTGCTCCCCTGCGCGATCGCTCCACCGAGGTAATCCGCTTTATCTGGAAACAAACTCACGGTCAGTTGCCCATTATTGGCGTGGGTGGCATCTTTACGGCTGAAGATGCCTGGGAGAAGATTACCGCCGGTGCTAGTCTTGTCCAGGTTTACACAGGCTGGATTTACGAAGGACCATTGATGGTGCGTCGCATTTTAGAGGGGTTGCTGCAAAAGTTGGAGGAGCGGGGATTAGCATCCATCTCTGAGGCTGTGGGAAGAGAGGAGCTAGCCCCTAGCCCTTAGCCCCTTCATTCTTGCAGCGGCGAAAACTGCTTAGTGTCCGGTGAGTATTTCCAGGCAATCCCCTCCGGATCTTTGCTGCGACTCCACTCTGGGAAGTCTGGATCAGCTCTGCGTTTATAAACAGTGCTGGAATGAACATCAAGCCGCTTGGCGAGTTCTGATTGAAGCAGAGATTCAAGAGTTGACTGTTTGTGAAACGGTTGTTCTGCCTGCTCCTTTGGAGCCTCGGAAGGAGCAGGTATGGGGGATGAAGGAGGCATATGGAGGGAGATTGGTTCTTCCCGCAGACTGCCGCGCTCAATCGAGTCTTCTGGCGGTGGTAATTGATTTTGGTCGGATAACAGCGGAAAATCTATTTCATCTTGCTTCCCACCAGGTAGGCTGGCTGGCTCACTATCGTCAAATATGCTACCTAAAGTGCGGGCGGTTATAAAGTAATACACCCTACCCAGCTCTCGATCATCTTGACGCTGGGCACCGAATTCTTCGGCTTTAATATCTAGGTATCGCTTGGCTGTTGCCGCAGAGAAGTTGGTCTTCATTGCCAAGTCGAGTGGCGTAATGCTTCCCCGGTTTTCCAGAATCAGCTTATGGAAGATGGGGTTTACTTGCTGGCTCCACTGTTGCCATTGATAGCGTTGCCAACTATTCCAAATAGCAGCCAACACAAGCAGTGCCAGCAGCACTGGCCAGGTTGAGAATAGGAATATAATCAAAAACGCGATTGGCAAGATGAGAATGAGAAAGCCACCGGTACTAGTATCTAGGAATTTTCCAGTCATGCCCCTTATTGCAACAAATTGACTTGTTGGCAAATAATATTATCTTTGCAAAGATTGGCGTCAATTACTTATATTGTTATAGAATTGCGCTCGCATTCAGGGGGTCGGCATAGCCTTTTGAGAAGCCAAATCTAGACAAGTCTGAGGCGAGCGCATCACAGCCATAACCCCGCTACTTTGCCCAACTGCTTCCAGCCTTGACGTAGATATTAAATCCCCGAAATAAATCCTTGACACATTGCCAAAAGTGTGCATTCCCAAACCAGTCGCGGCTGAGCGTAACAAAGTAGGGATTTGCGGGCTTGTTCTAGCTGTTGTAGAGGCGATGTCTCCGGCAATGATTCCGTCCTAGGCTGAATTTCCCCTGCCAAGAATTGCTGCCAGTAACAATGCTGTAGATAATCCACCAACCACAGCTGAGCTTCCGTATCCAAAGTCTTATCTATCTGACGCGCTAACTCAAGCGCATCGCGGAGAGATTTCGGCAACTGGCGTACGCTTAGGAGTAAGTCAGGTGGAATCGCTTCGAGTTGCTGCCAAGCAGCGATCGCTTCCCCAGGACTTCCCTGAGCGATCGCTAACACCTGAGGCTGGTTCAAAATTTCTTCATTACCAGTGTGCCGCAATACCTGAGTCATCCCAGCTAAATCTAAGCGATAAAAAGGAATACGCTGACAGCGTGATACCAAGGTTGGCAGTAGAGATTCAACTGCTGGTGCAATCAAAATCAGCGTTGCCTGTCCCGGTTCTTCTAGCGTTTTCAACAAAGCATTAGCTGCCGCTTCTGCCATCGTTTCCGCCTGCTCCAGCACCACAGCGGAACGCGGTGCTTCTAGAGGAGGACGGCTGAGAAACTGAGTAATTTCCCGAATCTGCTCTGTACGTATAACAGGCGGTGCCTTGCGCTTCAGTCCAGTAGTTGCCGCTTCAGCTGCCGACAGTCGCTGCCCTTGGTGGACATAGGTGGGTTCCACCCATAGCACATCCGGGTGATTGCCCAACTGCAAGCGGTTCTGAACTTGTTGCTGCTTGTGAGTTGGGACATTGGCGCAGAACAGGTACTCCACAAAGCACCGAGCCGCTAAGCTCCGTCCCACACCAGATGGCCCCGCAAACAGGTATGCTGGAGCAATTCGTTCCTGCTTGACTGCCTGGGTAAGTAGCTCGACTGCTTGATGTTGTCCTACAAGTTGTGCAAAATAGCTATTCATTATACCATTTATTCAACCGTTGAGACAGAATGGTCTGAATCTGCTCTTGCACAACTGCCTCACTTAAACTGGCATCCACCCGCACAATCCGGTTTGGGTGAGCGAGAGCCAACTCTGTGTATCCCTGCTGCACCTTTCGATGAAAAGCGATTGTCTCTTGCTCAATTCGGTCAGATGCTCCTCGTCCCCGTGTCCGTGCCAGACCAACTTCAACATCGACATCCAGCCACAGCGTCAAGTCGCTTTCCAGTCCTCCGGTGGCAATGGAGTTGAGCAGCGATAGTTGTGTTTGGCTAAAACCCCGACCATAACCCTGGTAGGCAATGGTGGAATCAGTGTAGCGATCGCACAAAATAATTGCCCCCTGAGCTAGCTGGGGATTGAGCACTTCCTCAACGTGTTGTGCCCGATCAGCGGCATATAACAACAGTTCAGCCCCGTCTTGAATCGGTTTTCCTTCTGACTTTGTTAACAACAACTTCCGCAAGCACAAACCCAACTCTGTTCCGCCCGGTTCATTCGTTACAACAACATTCCTCGCCCCTCCTTGCAGCCATTCCCACGTTCGCTGCAATTGGGTCGTTTTGCCGCAACCTTCCACGCCCTCAAACACAATCAGTCTACCACCCATGCCTCTCCAATTTCGCCTCAACTGACTAGGTTTTTGAAGGTGTCGCCAGCTACTTCTAAATTAGATACATGACTGAGCCTTTAGGCATTCACTCTTCAATATCAGGCATCATGTTAGGGCCGATCAGCGTAACATCATACTCATCCAATGGCCCTGTTGAAATGGTATCTCGCCTCAGCAGGTAATAAATTGCGCGCACCTGAGGACCAAAGACAATCTCGTCTGCATTCTTCAGGTCGTAGGATGGGATTTTGCGACCGTTAATTAGCATCCCGTTAGCACTAGGTTTGCCCTTAGAATCGCCATCAACAATCCGGTAGTAGTAGGTACCATCTTCCCGGCTCACTCGCAGTAATGTGGCATGGCGGCGCGAGACAAACTGCGAAAATAGGCGGATATCGCACCGGGGGTCTCTGCCGATGGAATAAGCAGGAGCGTCTAAACTAAATTGCTTACGCCCCTGATCATCTTCTACAATTAGTAAATGGTTTAAATTGAATTGGAAAGCCATCGAAGCAGGGGTTATAAAGTATTTTAAAGGGTTGTTGCTCCAGACTAGGCCACACTTTTTAAGTTCTGGTTCCTCAAGTACAATATTTTTTTTGCTTTCATCCTTGACCTATTTTACACCTCAATTGACTTGAATAGGGTTTTTAAGCAAATTTAGGGTTCTGCAAGAGTTGTAAGTCTTGGCGTTTGCACGCTTGCTGTGGTCATTGCTCGCGAAACCGATACAATAACAGTGAGTTTGTAACCACACTCACCGAACTAAAGGCCATTAACGCACCGGCAGCAGCTGGGCTGAGAACAAAGCCTGAAATTGGCAACAAAACACCGGCAGCAATTGGAATCCCAAGCGTATTGTAAGCAAACGCCCAAAATAAATTCTGACGAATTTTATTGAAGGTGGCACGACTAAGCTGGATCGCTTGCACAACGTCAGTTAAGCGATCGCGCATCAATATAATCTGAGCTGTTTCCATTGCTACGTCTGTTCCAGCCTGTAAGGCAATTCCTACATCAGCTTGGGAGAGCGCCGGGGCATCATTGATACCATCCCCAACCATCGCGACAATGCGTGCAAATTTTAATTGCAGCTCTTGAATCGCCGCCGCTTTACCATCTGGGCGGACACCTGCCAGGATATCATCTGGGCTAATTCCCAACTGTTGAGCGATCGCACCAGCTGCCTCTAGTCTATCGCCAGTCAGGATCATCACCCGTAAACCCAGACCAAGGCGCAACTGATCTACCGCCGCTTTAGCATCAGGTCTGAGAGTATCCGTAACCGCAATCAATCCAACCAACACGCCGTCCACTGCTACATAAACTACTGTTTTCCCATCTGCTGCCAGTGTCAAAGCGTGTTCTTGTTCGCTCTGACTGAGAACGATTGAGTGCTGGGTTAACCAATCCCAATTACCAAGTAACACCTGCTTGGCTTCCACCAGAGCAGATACTCCTAGCCCCGGTTCCGTGTGAAAGTCCATCGCGGCTGGTATAGACAGCCCTTGCCGCTGGGCTGACTGCCCAATTGCTGCTGCCAGAGGATGGCAGGTACCACTTTCTGCCGCCGCAGCCAGCTGCATTAGAGCATCTGGGGTAAGAGATGAGGAAACTGGCAAGCAATCAGTGACAGTAGGATGACCAGTGGTAAGGGTGCCGGTTTTATCAAACACCACTGTGTCTAGCTGGTGTACCCGTTCTAGGACGTCGCCGCCTTTGATTAACAGTCCCCGATCTGCTCCAACCCCAGTGCCCACCAGAATCGCTGTCGGCGTGGCAAGTCCCAACGCACACGGACAGGCGACTACCATAACTGCTACGCCCAGCTTCAAACTCAACAGCAACGGCGAGGGTTGTAACGTGTGTGCAAGATGTTGGGTGGAGGACCGATTCCCAACCGCTAATACATCAGGCCAAATGTGGGTGCCGAAAAAGTACCAAAAAACAAACGTCAACGCGGAAGCAGCCAGGACGCCATAGGTAAAATACCCAGCTACTGTATCCGCTAATCTCTGCACTGGGGCTTTACGGGTTTGGGCGGCTTCTACCAGCGCCACAATTTGAGCTAAGGTTGTATCTTTACCGGTGCGAGTGGTACGTAGAGCGATCGCACCCGACTGGTTGAGAGTACCGGCAGTGACTGCATCGCCCGGCTGTTTTAAAACCGGCACCGGTTCCCCAGTTAACATCGACTCATCCACCGTCGTTTGCCCAGCGACTACCTCACCATCAACAGGAATTTTCTCTCCGGGCAAAACCTGTAACCATTCGCCCACTCGCACGTAAGCAGCTGGGATTTCCACACTATCGCGTCCGCCCGCAGTAGCTTTCTCCGGGTCGGCAATCAAACGGGCAACTTGTGGTTGGAGTGCCAGCAATTGCCTAAAAGCTGCTGCTGCACGACCTCTGGCTTGTTGCTCCAACGTCCGACCCAGCAGAATAAAGCCTAGTAGCATCACCGGCTCGTCAAAGAAGCACTCCCAACCCAGCTGGGGGAAGAGCAGGGCTAGCAAACTAGAAGTATAGGCCGTCAGCGTTCCCAATCCCACGAGTGTGTTCATATTGGGTGCATTCCGCCGCAATCCGCGCCAGCCATCTACTATAATGGCTCTACCCGGTCCCAGCAACGTTGCTGTTGCCAGCCCACAGTGCAGCCAGATGTTATGCAACACCGGCAGCACTGATTCACCTGCTGGTAAATGCCCCACACTGGATACGATAAGCAGGCCACCAGCCATGACTAACTGCCACGAAGACTGCATTTCCCGGCGCTGTCGCAACTCTGGGTTTTGTAGAGCAGGTATCTCGCCTGCTGTCCAGCCTGCCTCATCTTGGAGATAGCGGGGTTGAGTGGGGAACCCAGCTGCTGTCAACCGGTCTGCTAGTGCAGGTGGCTCAACCGTACCGGGAGCACACTCCACGACTGCTACTTCCGTCACCAAGTTGACACAGGCGGTTAGGACGCCCGGATGCTGTGTCAGTTGTTGTTCCACTACTTTCACACAGCCTGCACATTTCATACCCTCGACATCTAGGGTAATTGTCTCTGAGGCTGAAGCAACGGATGGCGCGATAGTGGGCGAGGACTTTGCTAACGTAGGGGGTACAATTTGCATGGAAAATTCTCGGAGTTGCTGGGATACCTCAACACATAACCACTCTAGCGTTTATAATTCGAGCCTAGACGGAAGGTTGCGTACTCCACTATTTAGATGGCTTAAAGGCAGAAAATTCGCAAATAGTATGGAATGAGCAGTAGCGGCAATGGTAACCCGGATTGGGGGGGAAAATTTGGCTGAAATGACTGTGATTCTGCTGGTAGCTGCGCAAATCTTGCTGGTGCTTTTGCGCCACCACGCCCAGCTGATTGGCAATAGCGTCCAATTGGCTAGAATTAACACTGATTAAAGCCGATTTTGTACACCGTTCCAGGTTATAAAATGAGGCTACTGCTTGTTGCTTCGGGTAGAGATAGCGAGCTGCTAGCAAATAAACCAATGCCTGCCGCTGGTCAAAAGCTGACTTACCCGTTTTGAAATCTAAAATGTGCAGCGTCCGATCCGGTTCAGTAAAAACGCAATCCATGGTGGCATATAGCCGGAAGCGATAAGAAGCTTGGTCAATCAAAATCGGTTTGGGAAAACCTTCATCGCCGCTAGTCAATTGAATGATGTGTTTTCCCTCTAGAAGCGGGGCAGCGTAATAATTTTTCAGGATTTGAATCACGCGCTGCTGAACTTCAGCGGAAGATGTGCTTAATTTCAGAATCTGTGCCACTTTCTCCACACCGTCTGGCTGGTTCAACAGCTGGCGATGGTGATGAAATTCATAAACGCCTTTCTGGGCGAGTAAGCCAATCCGCTGAGGTGGGCTGGCTTGAGCCAAAAGCTCTTTGACTATTGGTTCTTTTTGGCGTGCTTTGATAAACCCCCGCTTCATCTGGCAATGCCAGCGTTCTTGCCCTACAGCTGGGGCAAGTAAAGACCAAAGGTGATAACTGGCAAAGGGTCGCCCAAGGGTTGGCATTGCTAACACTCAGTAAGTGAAAATGCGAGTCAAGGATACTTGTGGCTACACTGCGAAGCGAATTGCTTCTTGTAGTATTAATGATGAACAAACATAGAGTGGCAAACGATGAGCAATAGTAGTAATTCCAGCAAGATCAAGTTTGGCACCGATGGATGGCGAGGGATTATTGCTGATGACTTTACTTTTACCAATGTCAGGAAAGTGACGCGCGCGATCGCAAGTTACCTCGAAACCGCCTACACTAAAGACCGACCAGTTCTCGTTGCCTACGATACCCGCTTTCTCGCTGAGGAGTTTGCCCGTACTGCCGCCCTTGTACTGGCAGAAGCAGGCTGGACAGTAAAAATTACCGACCGGGATTGCCCCACTCCGGTGATTGCCTACAATGCCCGTCACCTCAATTCAGCTGGAGCGCTGATGTTCACTGCCAGTCATAATCCTGCACCCTACTGTGGCATTAAGTATATTCCCGACTACGCAGGCCCTGCCACTCCCGAGATTACTGATACAATTGTGGCAAATATCGAAGCTGCTGGTGATACGTTACCGAACAGCAGTTTGAATCAAATCTTCACCTTTGACCCGAAACCAGACTATATGCGATTCCTCTACACCCTGCTGGATGTCAATCGCATTCGCAGCGCCCAGTTGAAGGTAAAGTATGACGCGCTCTATTCAACCTCTCGCGGCTACCTAGATACAGTTTTGTCAGACTGTGGTTGTGATCTTGAAAGCTTCCACACCTACCGGGATGTGCTGTTTGGCGGTGGAATGCCGGAACCCAAGGGAGAACAGCTCGTGGAGCTAGTGGAAGCGGTGAAGAAAGATCGGGCAGATTTGGGTTTGGCGACTGATGGAGATAGCGATCGCTTCGGCATTGTCGATGAACTTGGCAACGTCCTGACACCCAACACCGTACTGCTACTGCTAGCACGTCACTTAATTAAGAACAAAGGTAAAACAGGTGCGATTGTCCGCACTGTCGCCACCACTCATCTACTTGATAACCTGGCTGCCAAGTACGGGTTGAAAATTTATGAAACGCCAGTGGGCTTTAAGTACATTGGTCAAAAAATGCGCGAAACCACTGTGCTGATTGGTGGAGAAGAATCGGGTGGCTTAAGCGTGATTGGGCATATTCCCGAAAAAGATGGCATCTTAGCAGATATGCTAGTGGCAGAGGCGATCGCTTACGAAGGCAAACCGTTGAGCCAACTGGTGGAAGAAGTGATCGCAGAAGCCAATGGTCCCCTTTACAATTTCCGCCTCGATCTCGACCTTAACGACGCCCACAAAGCAGCTGTTATTGAGTCTTTCACGAATAACCCACCCACAGAGGTTGCAGGAGTTACCGTTAAGGAAGTAGGGCGCAAAGACGGCATCAAGCTTTACCTAGACGAGGGTAGCTGGGTTCTCCTACGTCCTTCCGGAACCGAACCCCTAATGCGTGTCTACCTGGAAACCGACTCTCCAGAAAAACAAACTCAAATCGCTGCAGAGATGGAACGTCTGATCAGCCAATTGGAGCCAGTAGTATTTTAACCATAGGTATACGCAAATATACGTAGAAAAGATTTATCTGCGTAGCTTAGACTTAGAGGTATGGTAAGGCGAAGCGCGCTCTACGGGGCAATTTAGTCCAGCGTCCGCATCTGCGGGTTCACTTCAAACGTGTGCTTTTATTTCAGATACAGCTATGAAAACTATTGCTAATCTACTCACATCTCTGGTTTTAGCCATATGGGTGGTGGCGATCGCTATTCTCTCCGTCCAAAATGCGACTCCAGTATCTTTAAAATTTTTAAGCTTTGAATCGATTCTAGTGCCAGTGGGTTTAGTACTAGCATTTAGCGCTGGTGTGGGGATAATTGGCATGGCACTTGTCCAACCCCTCTGGAGCCTCGCTGGTTCTGGGCAGAGTAATTCTCAATCAGAGAACGACTTAGACGAGGAAGATTTCTCACAGTGACTGGTTTGCAGACACGCCCTACTTCGTTTCCATCCAATTCTGTCCTGCACGTACATCAACTACCAGGGGAACAGTCAACTCCACAGCTGATTCCATCGTGGAACGGATTTGAGGCTGTAGCTCCTCCCACTCATCTGGGGGGACTTCAAACACAAGTTCATCATGAACTTGCAATAGCAAACGCGCCTGGTAATTCTGCAAAACTTCGTGCAGTCTCACCATCGCAATCTTGATAATATCGGCGCTGGAACCTTGAATCGGGGCATTGGCAGCAGCCCTTAGCAGCCCAGCATCGTTTGCAGTTAAACCGCGCAGTTCATCAAGGTTAATTTCTGCCGGTTTACGGTTTCTTTGCTGGCGGAGGCGATCGCTCGTGAAATTAAAGTAACGGCGACGCCCTAAAATTGTTTCGACATAACCAAGTGCGATCGCTTCCTGTTGCATCTGCTGCAAATAAGCAAACACTTGGGGATATCGCTCGTTAAACCGCTCAATAAATACCTTGGCGTCTGACGCCTTTATCCCTGTTTCCCGCGCAAACCTCTGTGCGCCCATGCCGTAAATCACGCCAAAGTTGATCGTTTTTGCCAAGCGGCGTTCATCTGGCGTTACTGTTTCCTTTTCCAACAGCAACCGCGCCGTTACGGTGTGAATATCCTCATTTTCCCGGTACGCCTCCACCAACACAGGTTCTTGACTAAGGTGAGCCAAAATCCGCAATTCAATTTGCGAATAATCAGCTGCCACCAGCAGCCAGCCCGGTTCTGGTAAAAAAGCCTTACGAATCTGCCGACTAAAAGCTGTGCGGATCGGAATATTCTGCAAATTCGGGTTAGAAGAAGACAACCGTCCCGTGGATGTGCCAGTCTGATTAAAATTCGTATGTATCCGCTGAGTATCTGGGCGCACCAGGATGGGTAGTGCATCTACATAAGTAGACTTCAACTTAGAAAGAGTGCGGTACTCTAGAATTGCATCAACTACCGGGTGATCACCTTGCAGCTTTTCCAGCGTTGCCGCGTCGGTAGAGTAACCAGTCTGGATTTTACGAGACTTCTTGCGGTCTAAATTGAGCTTGTCAAACAAGAGCTCGCTCAACTTTTTGGGTGAGCCTAAATTGAATTTCTCCCCAGCTTCTGCGTAAGCTTGCTGCTCAATCGTCGCTAAATATTGTTCTAACTGTTTCGACAGTTCTTTAAGGTAAGACTGATCGATGCGGATGCCGTCATATTCCATCTTTGCTAGCACTGGCTCTAGGGGCAGTTCCACTTCTAGCAACAATTGATACAATTTTTCGGAAGCCTTCTCCAATTCCGTCCGTAATTTAAGCACTAGCCCAAACGTGGCATAGACATCCATGCCGCAGTAGTCTGCTACAGTGGGAATGTCTAGGTCTGCGATCGTTTGGCCTTTAGGTACTAAATCTGTGTAGCTTTTGGCATTCAGCCCCAAGTATCTTAGAGCCAACTCACCAAGGTTATGGCTGCTATCTGGATTCAGGATGTAGCTAGCCAGCATTGTGTCAAACACCACTCCAGCCAGCTTAATTCCTTGAGCGTGAAGAACTAAGCGGTCAAACTTGGCATTCTGCAACGCCTTGGGATAGTCCGCACTTTCCAGAATGGGGCGCAGGGTGTCTAACACCGTGGCTGTATCCAAGTTACCCCCAGCAGTGTGACCGAGAGGAATATAGGCTACCTCAGCCGAGTCACCCCAACAGCAGCCAATTCCCACGAGCTGGGCGTCACGTGGCTCTAGGGCTGTGGTTTCAGTGTCCCAAGCAACTGGTGTGGCTGGGTGGGTACAGGCTTGAAGCTGCTTCACCAACTCAGTCAGTTTGGCGCTTGTGTCAATAATGCGGGGTGTAATTGGGGCTTGTGTTTGCTGCTGGGTAGCTTCTGTATCGGCAGCACTGAAAAACCAGAGGTCGTCACTGTCAAATTCTGGTTCTTGGATCGTATTTGAAGAGGCGATCGCGTCTGCCATAGCAGCGCCGTCTTTTGAAGATTCTGCCTGTGAGCTATCTTCCTCAGCTACACCACCAAACCGCTGCTGGAGTTGATTGATTTTGCCTAAGAAAGACTTAAACTCTAACTTTTCTAGAATTGGTTCGAGAGCAGTGCGATCAAAACCTTTGAGTTCGCAGTCTTCTAGATCAATTTCCAGAGGAACCTCGATCACTAGCTGAGCCATATAGCGGGAGTGATAGGCAGCCTCTTTGTCAGCTTCTAGCTTTTTCTGAATAGCTCCCTTAATTTGATCCAGCGAGGCATAAATGTTGTCGAGGGTGCCGTAGGTATTGAGCAACTGCACCGCTGTTTTCTCGCCGATTCCCTTGACACCAGGAATGTTATCGGACTTATCTCCACACAGAGCTTTGTAATCAACTACCTGAGATGGTAAAACGCCCAATTTCTCTTTAACCTGCTCTGGTCCAAACTCAGTCGGACCGGTGCTGCCTCGCTGGATAAAGGCGCTACTGAGGTAGAGAACGCTAATTTCCTTTTGCGGGTCGATCAGTTGAAATAAATCGCGATCGCCAGTGAGGATTTTGACTTTATACCCAGCGGCACTCGCCCGTTGTGCCAGAGTTCCCAAAACATCATCTGCCTCGTAGCCCGGAGCTGTAAGAATTGGCAAATTGAAGCCAAGGAGCAACTCGTGCAGATTTTTCAGGTCGGGAACGAAGTCTTCCGGTGTGCCTGGGCGGTCTGCTTTATAGGTGTCATCAGCTTCGTGGCGGAAGGTGGGCAAGCCCAAATCAAAGGCGATCGCCATTGCTTGCGGCTGCTCCGACGCCATCACTTCCAGCAATGACTTGAGGAAGCCAAAACAGACACTGGTAGGAATGCCGGTAGTTGTACGCAGCCCTCCATCTCGCCCTTTGGCATAGGCAAAATACGAGCGAAAGGCTAGGGAGTGTCCATCAACTAAGATGAACGTGGGGCGCTTTATGGCTGAGGAATCAACAGCCGACGGGTTAGAGGCAGAGATAGCTTGGGACATAATTATATTCTAGCTATTTGCCTCTGTGGACAAGAGTCAACAACCCCACCCACGAGGGGATGGGGCTTGTAATTCAAATTCCCATTTCTGGGCAGACTACAATAGGCACATTGACTGATGCCCTACGTTTCTTACAAAGTTCCCTACGGAGGGAAACCCTCATATGCGGACTTTGCGCTTTAAAAAGCGCGAAGTTTGCGGTGTAGCTCTGCTTCCCGCAAAACTTCGTAAGAAGTCTTCACGGATGTTTATGGCAGCATTCAAATCAGCATGGCACTCAAATCCGCACTTTTTGCACTTAAATTTAGCTTGACTTGGGCGGGATGGAGGGCTGCGTACAACTACCTGAGATGGTAAAACGCCCAATTTCTCTTTAACCTGCTCTGGTCCAAACTCAGTCGGACCGGTGCTGCCTCG
>QQTW01000767.1_pt1 | contig 21011 bp, 17 predicted proteins | sample 1904831 | NCBI WGS metagenome assembly QQTW01 (sample SAMN09435610, study PRJNA476489) | Subsurface metagenome, whole genome shotgun sequencing project. | reverse complement strand
GTCCACAAATATCTAGGGATCGGCTTACTTTCGCTAACTACAATCGTGTGGCTGATAGAAGCATTTACTTTCAAATTAGTTACAGGTGTTACTCATAGCTTAAGTGCGATCGCACTTGTAGTTTTACTCACGACTAGCGCCACAATTATTTTACGCTTCCGCCGCCGCCGTTGGGCAACCCCCGTTCACCTAACTTTAAATGTTTCAATTATTGGGTTACTACTGGTGCAACTATTCTCAGGATTGAGACTGATTAATTATTGGCATAGTTGATTAAATTTATCTAAGAGCTAAGTCTTTCACTCAATAAATTAGATTCGTTAAGCGATCGCCCAGGCGTGGAAGGATAAAAACTAGCAATTAACGCCACAGTTAACCACCAAACTGTATTAATTTCTGGGCGATACCAAACCGTATCTACAGCGCCATGAGTCAGCATCCCGAAAATAATTGCGATCGCCCCAACTAACCAAAAGCCTTCACGATTTCTAGTTTGGCGCAGCCGCGTTAGTTGCACCCACCCTTGATTTAAAGTAACTACTAATAACCATAAAAAACAAGCCAAACCAACAAAACCCGTTTCTACAGCAATTTCTAGCAATACCGAGTAAGCACTCAAAGCCGTAAACCGGGGACGCTGGTAGAGAGGATAGATTTTATTAAAAGCATTGTTACCAGGGCCTATACCTAAAATTGGGCGATCGCGAATCATCTCAATTACCGCCGCCCATACATTTTGGCGGAAATTATTGCTACTATCGCCTCTACCCGCAAAAATTGTTAAAACGCGATCGCGCAAGGATTCGCTTAAAACTACGGCGGCTAACAACAATACTGCCAAACTACCAATAAAAATCGGTATCCCCCATTTGCGCCAAAAGCGCGGTAAATACTCCGCCCACCAATAACGTAGCAAAATTACTACCGCTACAATCGCAACTACTGTGGCAATCCAACCGCCACGACTACCAGTAAAAGCTAAACACGCCGCATTAACCAAAAACATAGTTATAGCCAAAGCTTTCGCCGTTTTCCTTTGCCAAGCAAATACCGCAACTAAACTTAAAATCAATGCAGGTAATAAGTAGCCAGCAAGTAAATTAGGATTGCCTAAGTAACTATAAACCCGCGTTGCTGTCGCTTGAGTTGAAGTCGGATCGTTCCAAGTTGCTAGGGGTTCTACTTTATCAAACCATTGTTGTACTCCGTACACGCTTACAATTAAAGCAGCATGGAGGTACACGCCAATTATTATCGAACGCAGCCGAGGCTGTCGCATTACCCGCGCTGCTAAAACAAATAGTAATAAATAAGAAGTGAGCTTCATCAAACCCGCCAAAGCATCAGCTTTAACGGGAGATAAAGCCGTTGCTACCGTAGCAATTGCCCAATATAGCAATACTAACCAGTGAATCGGTGTAGCTTTGGTTTTGGCATCGTCTGCTACCGTTAGGAGTATCCAAAAACTAGCACAGGCAAACAGCAATACTTTTACTAGATCGTTAGAGACAAAAGGTGCAAGTCCAAATATCAAACTAACTAATAATGCCCCCAAGGGTTCAGACCATTGCATCAACCAGCTACTTTGTCTCCAGTTGCGTAGTAGTCCAACAAGACGATGCAAGTAGCTGGCATTTTGCCACTTTTGTAGTTGCAAGTTGCCTAGAGTAAACTGTTGCCAAATTAAATTCATAAATAAGAAAAGCTCAGACTAACCCAATGGATCGGTGTATTTAATTTACGCTAAATCCGGCGTTGGCTTCAAAGCTATTGAGACAGTGCTGAAGTTTATTATCCTCAAAAATAAGAATTAGTAGCTAGGAATTATGATTTGGTTCTTTCAAGTTGGGCAAACTCAGTAGATAGCGATAGCCAGCATCCGGTGTCAATTCAATAGATATCTCCCCACCATGCAACTGCGCCAAATAATAGCTTAGAGACAGCCGCAGTTCGCTAAGAGAAAGTAATTGCTTGGCGATCTGACTATCATTTTGGGCTATAAATTCTGAATTTAGACTATCCCCATTTGCCAATTTAGCGCGATCGCCCTCAGTCGTTAGTGCTAAATCTTCATATTGTGGCGCTAATAAGTGTGGGCTTGAATGAGCGATCGCGGGATCGTCGTCGGTTGCTGGAAGTGGAGAATTTTTATTTACAGGCAATCGGGCCAGAATAGGTTCAACATCGATTAAACCATCTCCTAGCCAGGGATGGGAAACGGAAACAGCAACTTTTTTACTATCGGTAGAGCTAAATACATGGACGCGAATAATGCTCCCGGTAGTCGCCGATTGAATAACGCTAAACAGCAAGTGATACAGTAAGTGACGAATTTTTTCTTTATCTAGAACCCAAGCGCGAGTGCGATCGCGTTCTACAGATACGCGAATTTGTTGTTCCCGTCGTTTTGCTCCGTCTTCTAAGCTATGAGCGACTTGCTGACAGAGCATTTCAATATCTACTGTTGCCAGATCCAGGTCTTCAATTTTATTAGCGATCGTGCCAAGTTCGGAAATTTCATTAACTAGCGATAATAAGTACCTACCGCTTTTTTGAATAATCTCTAGATATTCTTTTTGTTTGCTCATGAGCGGCCCGTAAATTTCCCGACTCAAGACCGTCGCCATACCTAGTATTGATGTTAGCGGGGTGCGGAGTTCTTGGATTAGCTGCTCTAAAAGTTCGAGTTTGACATTAAGCGTTTCTGTGACAAAATCTCCTGGAAAAACCAGGTTTTTTTGAGGAGTAGACAGAAAATTTTTCTGTGATTGGGCGTTGGCTTTTACTTTATCTAAAATTGATTGTGCAAGTATATTTTGACCCGGCGGCAGGATGATAGATTCAGAGGATGAATTAGTATGATGGTGGCTTAGAGTTTCTTCACTAGACTTGGTATTGAGCAACCATTGACGCTCAAACTCGCTCATACTCCAACGGGCAATAATTTCTAAGCTTTGGATATCTTTATGGGTGAAGACTCGCGGTGACTGCTCCATAATTTCGATCGCACCCAAGCAGTTGCCCTGAGTATCGATTAATGGTACTCCCAAGTAAGCGCGAATGCCGTACTGCTGTACTAAAATCTTTTGGACAAAATCTGGAGCTAATAGCGTATCGTCGAGCGCCAAAACTTGATGGCATTCTACTACATAGTTGCAAAACGATTCTTCTCTTACTAGCTGGCGCTCTTGAGCAATTTTGTTCATCAATCCCAACCGCGATAACCCTACGGCGGACTTGAATAAGTGGCGGCGACGATCTAAAAATCCCAATATACAAATTGGCGCATCTAATAATTCCGCCGCCGTTTGAGTTGCTTCTTCAAAAACTGGGATAGTTTGTGCTTGCAGCAAGCCAAACTCTGACAAAGCTTTAAGTCTTTGTTCTTCTTGCTCCCCCATCGCACTTCCCGAATTGACTAATCGACCAACTAGCCTTTTTCCAGGTTCTACCATCACTTATTCCTACCTTGACACGTGCCAAACAATGTGTATTCGATCTAGACTCATCTTTGCAGCCAATCTATTGTTCTTAAGATTCCCTAAATTGAATCAAGATGAACATTGTTCGTATAAATTATTCAATAATTGTCGAGCTAGACTTGAATTTTTTTGGCTATTTGCGAGTTCAAAGCGAGGAAAAGCTTTATATATCTTGATTTTGGCAGCCAAACAGCTTAATTAAAGCTACTGAGTAAAAAATTGTACTCGGCTGATAGATTGTAATTTTTTTACGCAAAGTTTAATTGTCTTTACTTGCTTGACGCTCCCAAGCCCGATGAGATAGCAACGCAGAAATTGTCCTCACACCGCGCAGTTGATTAGATAAAGGTAAATGACCTTTGGGAGCAGTAAGATTCCAGGTAAATTCATCTGGGTAACGAGTCCAGTTATTGCCATTTTTCCAGCCAATTTGTACCCATAGTTTTTCCCAGTTTTTACCAACCGACAGCCAAAGCTCGCGCTGGACGGAAAAACCAAACTTACCTTCAGAAAAAACCAGCCACAAAGTATTAATAGTCTGCAAATCAACAATCGGGAAATTATCAACTTCTGTAAAATACAGCCATTTTCTTTGGATAGCGGCAACTCCTGCTAGTTGACACAGCAAACGCAAAGTTAGGCTGTCCGCAGCTTGAAAGTCTTGATTTACGAGCAATTTTTGCAGTTGAGTATAGTCAATATTGCGCTCAGATTTAAGCGGGACAATACCATCAGGAAAATTAGCTTGGAGAAATTCTTTTGCTAGTTGAGAGTCGCTTTGACTGAGAATTTGGTAAGCTGTGCCATCAACGAAGGTAGGAAAATGGGTTTGGCGTTGCTGCAAAAACTCCATCAAGGCTTTTTCGCCATCATTGCCAAAATTAGCTAGTTGGAGGATTGCTTGCTGCTGTAATTTTTCTGAACCAGTAGTTAACTGCAAGCAAAGAGCAGAAAAAACGTCGCTTTGTTGATGGGAAGCGGTGGGAGAATTAGTCATACTCTTTACTGAGATGGACGGGGTGTAAGGGCAATTTCTAATTTAACAGTGAAAGAGCGTGCGATCGCACTGCACCGATTAATCGAGCAACTTCCGCACAATTATTTAAAAACAATTGTTCGCCCTGGCAGCTAAAGCGTTTAAAAAAAACATAATTAATTGGCTAAAGTGCTGTATGGTTTTCCTTTGAGTGCAAGCCATACCCTTTACTAAAAGTGGTATGCCTGTAACTGAGGCAAATTAAGACATTAACCCCCCTCTGACAATTGCTAATTTAATTAATAGGAGTTTCCCCAGGAATGTACGAAAAGATCGCTCCTCCGACTACAGGTTCTCAAGTTACTTTCGATCGCGGCGAACCAATAGTTCCAGACAACCCGATTATTCCTTTTATTCGCGGCGATGGTACGGGAGTTGATATTTGGCCCGCAAGTCAAAAAGTAATCGACAAAGCGGTAGCAAAAGCCTACCAAGGCATACGAGAAATTAGTTGGTTTAAAGTCTATGCCGGAGACGAAGCCTGCGAACAATACGGCACTTATCAATATTTACCAGAAGATACGCTCAAAGCAATTAAAGAGTACGGCATTGCCATCAAAGGCCCTCTAACGACACCCGTAGGCGGCGGGATTCGGTCGCTAAACGTAGCCTTAAGGCAAATTAACGATTTGTATTCCTGCGTGCGTCCTTGTCAGTATTATCCCGGTACGCCATCACCTCACAGATACCCGGAAAAATTAGATGTAATTATTTATCGCGAAAATACCGAAGATATTTATTTAGGAATTGAGTGGAAACAAGGTAGCGAAATCGGCGATCGCTTAATTAAATTGCTTAACGAAGAACTGATCCCCGCTACTCCCGAACACGGTAAAAAGCAAATTCCTCTAGATGCGGGAATTGGCATCAAACCGATTAGCAAGCATGGTTCTCAACGTTTAGTCCGGCGGGCGTTAAAACACGCTTTAAGGCTACCTAAATCAAAGCAAATGGTAACTTTGGTGCATAAAGGCAACATTATGAAATACACCGAAGGAGCTTTCCGCGATTGGGGGTACGAACTAGCAACAACAGAGTTCCGCGCCGATTGCGTTACGGAGCGAGAGTCGTGGATTTTGGGTAATAAAGAAAGCAATGGAGATATTAGTTTAGAAGATAACGCGCGGCTAATTGAACCTGGTTATAGCTCTTTAACTCCAGAAAAGCAGCGCCAAATTTGCCAAGAAGTAGAAGCAGTATTAAACCAAATTTGGACGACTCACGGCAACGGGCAGTGGAAAGATAAAGTTATGGTCAACGATCGCATTGCTGATAGTATTTTCCAACAATTGCAAACTAGACCGGACGAATACTCAATTTTGGCAACGATGAACCTCAACGGCGATTACTTATCTGATGCCGCCGCCGCCGTTGTCGGAGGCTTGGGAATGGGCCCTGGGGCAAATATTGGCGATAGTTGCGCTATTTTTGAAGCAACTCACGGCACCGCACCCAAACACGCCGGATTAGATCGCGTAAACCCAGGATCGGTAATACTTTCGGGGGTAATGATGCTGGAATATATGGGTTGGAATGAAGCGGCGGATTTGATCAAAAAAGGGATTGGAGAAGCGATCGCAAGTAGTCATGTTACCTACGATTTGGCGCGGTTAATGGAGCCACCGGTTGCGCCTTTAAAGTGTTCGGAATTTGCCGAAGCAATTATCAACGCATTCGAGTAGAAACGTCAATCGGCGCATTCCTGTAGAGACGTTTTAGAGCAACGTCTCTACCTTGCCGCCCTTACCAATAACAATCCTCCAGCCATTAACCCAAAAACTGTCGGCAACCATGCGGACACAATCGGGGAAACCACCCCACTTACACCGAGGGCGCTGCTAATAAAGCTAAGTAGGTAGTAACTAAAAATTACTACTATACTAATGCCGAAACTTGTAGCTTTAGCTTTTCCCGCGCGTTGGGGATTAGTCCCTAAAGCTGCCCCCACCAAGCCAAAAACAATACACACAAAAGGCAAAGAAATTTTTTCTTGAATGCGGACTTTCAGCTTGCGAATTTTTTTCTCATCGCCCCCCAAGCGCAAAAGTTCTAACCTTTCTCTTGCTTGAGCGATATTCATTTCCCCAAAATCTCGCCCTTTTGCGGCTAAATCTAAAGCTGTACGCGGTAATTGCAACTGTTGGTGTTCAAAGCGGACAATGTTGCGGTACGAACTATCTGGGGCAACTAAATAAATAGTGCCATTAAAAAAGTCCCAAATATTTTGCAAGCGATTCCAAGCCGCCGAATCAGACACCAAAATTTGATTTATCCCCGATTCTGAGCGATCGACTATGACTAATCCTTGCATTTGTTGCCCGTCAAACTTATCAGCGTAAAATAAGCGCGACAAAATCTTAGTTTTTTCACCATCAGGCTGCTTGACTTCTTTGTATTCTGGGTAAAAAATATTTTGCTCTTGCAAGATCGGTTTATTTTGCTTCAACGCGCTTTGCAAAGTCTGGGTAGCTTGGTAGTTAGCAACAGGAACTAATTGTTCGTTAAAGAAAAAAGTTATCCCCGTAACAAGAAAGCTCAAAATCACTGCCGGGAGAACTAACCTATAAATACTCACACCACTGCTTTGTAAAGCAATCAGTTCGCTATCGCTAGAAAGACGGCTATAAGTCATCAAAGCAGCAAGCAGGGTAGACATGGGAAAAGCCAGAACAATAAAAGCTGGTAAATTCAGCAAAAATACTTGAGAAGCGATCGCAATTGGCAACCCCGTCTCAACTATCTTTCTAACCAAATCAAACAAAATACCGACGGCTACCCCCACCGAAGAAAAAGCTCCCACTCCAAATAAAAACGGCGCTAATAGTTCGCTGGCGATGTAGCGATCCATTACCGACGGCATGGGAATAATAGAGGTGAGAGACTTGTAGCTATTCATAACGTTTGTAATTTTTAAGCTTGGAAATTACTACCTAAGTAATACTGACGGACGAGGGGATTAGCGTAAAGTTCTTCAGCGTTACCAGCAGCGAGAATTTGTCCTTCGCGCATGATATAAGCTCGATCGGTAATTGCCAAAGTTTCCCGCACATTGTGATCGGTAATTAGTATACCTATTTGGCGATCGCGTAATTTTTTCACCATTGTCTGGATTTCGTCTATAGCAATTGGATCTACCCCGGCAAAAGGTTCGTCTAATAACAAAAATTTTGGCCCTTCTCTCCCGGCGGCTAAAGCTCTAGCCAGTTCCGTGCGTCGCCTTTCGCCTCCCGATACTTGAATGCCTTTAGTTTGAGCAACACTTTCTAACCGAAACTCTCGCAGCAAGTTATGCAATCGTCCTTGCCATTCGCGGCGCGGTACATTTGTTTGCTCTAAAACTAATAAAATATTCTCAGCGACGCTCAACTGCCTAAATATACTTGCTTCTTGGGCTAAATAACCAATGCCTAACTGCGCCCGTTTGTGGATGGGTAAAGAAGTAATATCGCGATCGTCCAGCCATACTTTCCCTTGATTTGGTCTTTCTAATCCTGTAGCAATGTAGAAAGTTGTAGTTTTACCTGCGCCATTAGGCCCTAATAAGCCAACAACTTCTCCTTGGCCTACAGAAAGATTGACGCGGTTAACAATTTGGCGCTTACCGTAGGACTTATGAATATTCTCTAAGAGAATTTTCATTATTGTTTAGTAGTGCTTTTGCGGTTGAAACTGGGAGTTGCCGGGGCAGCTTGGGGTGCGGTTGTAGGATTTGGATCGTTAATAATATAAATTGACTCTACTTGCCCGTTAGTTTTGGGTGTAGCGATAAATCGCCCTTCATCAATTAAATAAGTAATATTTTCGCCTTGAATGCTATTGCCTTCTTGCAGTACATAGACATTGCCACTTAAAACAATTCGGCGTTCGCGGCTAAAGTATTGAGCTTGAGCCGCCGTTGCTTGGATTTTTCGGGCGGGATAAAACATTTCTACGTTACCGCGAGCAGTTACAACTCCAGTTTTGGAATTAGCTTCTTGAATTTGCGCTTTTACTGTCAGAGCGCGTCCATCGGCGGCGGTTTGACTTTTGAGCGGCGAAGGCATGGTAAAAGCGATCGCGCCTACAATTGTCGGTAGTATCAAAACGCGATTGATGTAGCGCTGCCAAAAAGGACGTGAGGATGAAGGCTTCATATAATTAAATTTACAATAATTGCCACGAGCTAAGTATGCCAATTCTAACCTAACTCCTAGACCATTACTGGATTAGCAAGTTCCAGGAAAATCACAATTTAAGTGTCTTTAATTAGTTTAATTTTAGGCAATAGAGGAGATGCGATCGCTTGTTCTTGTTGTAATTTCGTCAGCAAAGCAGCACTACTGTCTAGCAATTCATCAACGTCAATACCTGTGTAACTAGCTGGATAACGCCCCAGCTTATTAATGCCTTCTCCAAGCAAAATACAAGCACCCCGCACGTTTGAGTTACTTAGATGATAAAGAGCTACGGCAATTTGTAAAATTGCTTGATAAAACGTTTTTTGTGGCTCTGTTGCTTCCATCCATAAAGCTTCTAAAGTATCGTGACAGGCGTAGAACTGCGCTTGATTAAACTGGTCTACACCGTGCCAAAATTCGGCGGGGACAATACATTGCTCGTTTAAATTCATAAAATTAGTTTTTTTGCCAGCATAAATCGCTATAAATCTAATTAGTTTGTTAAAACATTAAGAGTGTAAAGAAACAACTAAACTAGAGATAGATAAGTGCGATGATAGTTTGATTGTGGATTAATTATGGTGCGAATGGTTGATTTAGAGGCAATAGATAAAAAGCTTTCTGGGCGGTTTATTGCTCTCGATCCTGGGGGTTATTTTATTATTTATTTGGATGTAGATGCAGGGCTAATTTGTGCCAAACATTTTACCAATGTAATTGATGATCGCGGACTCGCCATAGATCCAGAGACGGGTAAGCCGATCCCCGTCCGGGGTAAAGTTGAGCGCACCCCAACGCAGGTATTTAAGGGGAGAACGGCAAAAGAACTTTGTGTTGAAATATTTGAAAAAAATCAGCCCAGTTTAGTTACTTTATTAGACCATGCGGCTTATTTGGGTCGAGAGTTTGTCCGGGCTGAAATTGCTTTAATTAATGGCACTGCGTACATTCAAGACTAATTTACTTGACGTATAAATAATAAGTTGCCATCGGAATAATTGTTGCGGCAATTAGAAAACCAACTACCCAAATAGTGGCATTGCTAGTATCGGTTTCTTCCGCAGTTTTAAAGGTGCGCTCGGTGCTGACATTAGCAACAATTTGCGGCGGGCCTGGATCGGGTTCTCCAGATAGTACAGCAACAAGGCGGCTACTTGCATCTAAAAAGGCTTGATTATATTTCTCGTCTTGTTTTAGGGGTGCAAGGATTGTTTCATTAACTACGCTAGAAGCAATGTCATCGGTTAATAACGATTTTGCTTTTTCTCCCGCGTAAATAGCTGTCCCACTGCTGAGGGTATCAATCGCAAGTAAAGTTTGATTAGCTTGGGCTTCGGGAGTAGGAAACCATTTTTCAAATAACCCTTTAGTAAAGCTTTCTGGAGTCTCGCCATAATCGAGGCGACGAATTGTAACAATGTGGACTTCGTTTCCGGTTTGCTTGGCTAATTTTTCTAAGTTGCTGCTAATTGTACTTTCATTTATTCGACTTAATACTTCTGATTGGTCAATTATCCAAGGACTACCGTCGGGATTAAGCTTAGGAATTTGATAAATACCTGTGGCGCTGGCGGGAGGTGCGATCGCGCTTGTTGCTAATATTACTAGCGTTAGTGCCAAAATAAAGCGTTGCCGATACTTTTTCCAGTCAAATAATTTTTGTAGATGTTTCATAAGGGTATTCAAAATACTGTCTCTTTTTTTTCTAAAATACTGTAAAAGTCGCACTCAAGCTCGCTTTAATCCAATTAAGCTTAACGGGTCTAGTGTTGTTTTCTCTACATTACCGACTATCTGAAATACTGGTCTATTCCTGATAATTAATCATCTTTTCCTGGGGCAATGCTCAATTAGTTATCGGTGAATTTCAAAGCTTCCCCCCGCACTTCTGTATTTACCTTCCCATTTTCGTAAACAATTTGACCGCCAACAATAGTCATTACCGCCCACCCCGTGAGATTCCAGCCCTCAAAAGGACTCCAGCCGCACTTAGTTAATAGCTCCTCACGCACAACCGGGCGATAAGTATTCAAGTCTACTAATACTAAATCTGCATCATAACCCGGAGAAATCGCACCTTTACCCTCAATTCCATAACCCTTGGCTACGGCGGTAGACATCCAATTGGCTACTTGCGCCACCGTACAACGCCCCTCCATTGCTGCGGTTAGCATCAAAGCCAGCGATGTCTCAACTCCAGGCATTCCCGATGGCGTGTTGGGGTACTCTTGGGCTTTTTCCTCCAAAGTATGAGGAGCGTGATCGGTAGCAATAAAATCTATAACCCCATCTAATAAAGCTTGCCACAGCACATCGTTATCATGGGGCGACTTCAAAGGCGGATTCATCTGCGCCCAAGTGCCGATAGTGTCGTAAGCATTAGTATTTAATAGCAAGTGTTGGGGCGTTACTTCTGCGGTCACCCAATGGGGCTTATCTTGACGCAAAAACTCGGCTTCTTCGGCAGTGGACATATGCAAAATATGCAGGCGGCGCTGATACTTATTAGCTAGTTTTACAGCAAGTTGAGTAGCAAGTAGCGCCGCTTGATTATCCTGAATTTGCGAATGAATTTTTGGATCGTGGATGCCGGCAAATTCTAAGCGCCTTTGTTCAATTCTGGCACGATCTTCCGCATGGACGGCAATTAAGCGCTTCCCTTGGGCGAAAATCGCCTCTAAAGCCGCTTCGCTGTCAACCAACAACGGCCCGTGCATCGAACCCATAAAAATTTTTATGCCTGGAGTGGGATGAGCCGTTAGCAAATCTGGTAAATTTTCAGGAGTAGCGCCAATAAAAAAACCATAATTAACTACACACTTTTGCGCCGCTCGTTGCAGCTTGTCATCTAGCGCCGCTTGAGTGATGGTTAACGGGCGAGTGTTGGGCATTTCTAAAAAAGACGTTACTCCACCCTTAGCGCAGGCGCAACTGGCGGTAAACAAGTCTTCTTTGTGTTCTAAACCAGGTTCGCGAAAGTGTACCTGGGGATCAATAACTCCCGGCAACAAAGTTAAACCTGTCGCGTCTATCTCTTCAACACCTAAAGCATTAATTTCTGGAGCAACTTGGACGATGAGGCGATCGCGCAGTAGCACATCTCCAATTAAAAACTCTCCATCGGGGAGCATAATTGTGGCATGGCGGATTAATAAGCTGGAATTAGGGGACATGGCAATATGGGCAATTAAAGGTTGAGCAACTATAAAACATGAGATTTTTTGGGCTGTAATTGTGCCAAGATCGACATACTTTACCGAGAAAACTTTAAACTTAATATAGTAGAGTCTCTAGGAAAAATTTAGTTAAAAATTCTTACTTAGGCTATTAAATATATATGTCCCGCGAGTCAAAGCAAGTGTCCGATAACAATTCGCAAAAAGAGCGTGAAGGTTCATGGGTGGGCGAACTAGGTAGAACGATCGCCCTAAGTATTATTCTTTCCTTGGGGATTCGTACCTTTGTCGCTGAAGCGCGTTGGATTCCTACAGGCTCAATGCTGCCAACTCTACAAATTAACGACAAGTTGATTATCGATAAAGTAACTTATCGCCTCCAAGCACCGCAACGAGGAGACATTGTAGTATTTATGCCTCCTAATAGCGCTAAAGTTTGTTCCCAGCAATTTGTTCCTCCATCGGCGACAGGAGAAGCCCTCGATCCTTGGCATCCCGATCCTAATAAGTCAGAAATTCCGCAAATTAAAGATGCCTACATCAAGCGACTAATTGGCGTACCTGGCGACAAAATCCATGTAACCCAAGGGCGAGTTTACATCAACGATCGCCCTTTATCTGAAGAATATATTGCCGACGCACCTAACTACGAATTAGGCCCAATTACCGTTCCTCAAAACTCTTACTTAATGCTGGGCGATAACCGCAATAATAGTTGTGATAGTCATATGTGGGGTTTTGTGCCGAGAAATCAAATTATTGGCCGCGCCGTAGTCCGCTTTTGGCCCCCCAACCGTCTGGGAGAATTAGATTAAGCATTATCCTACCCAAGTTTGCACCACGCGCCCGGTAATTTTTTGCCCTAGCCAAGGAGTATTTGTGGCTATAGATTTGAGGGTTTGATTTTCTACTAGCCAAGAAAGCTGGGGCGCAAATAAGGTAAGTTCGGCAGGATTTCCAGGACAAATCTCTTTAATAGTTTGTTGCAAACAATTAGCGGGACTTAGACTAAGAGATCGCCATAATTCTAAAGCCGACCATTGACCGTTTTCAACCAAACTATGCCACAGCAAACCTAGCGCTAGTTCAAACCCGACTACTCCTGGCGGTGCTTCGGCAAAAGCAACGGTTTTTTCTTCGTAGGTATAGGGCGTTATATCAAGAGAAATCCCATCTATTACTCCTAAACGTACAGCTTCTTGTAATGCCGCGCGATCGCTTGTGTTGCCTAAAGGAGGTTCGAGGCGCAAATTAGGATCGTAGGTGTACTGCGACTGCGTATCGAGCAATAAGTGCATCCAGCTAGTACTTGCAGTAATTGGCAAGCCGCGCTCTTTGGCGCGTTCGATTAGCTGGACGCTACGAGAAGTAGAAACTCGCATAATATGCACGGGAGTACCAATTGCTGCTACTAATTCTACGAGCGCCGCAATTGCCGTTGTTTCCGAAAAATCGGGATTACCTGGCAACCCTAAAATAATGGAGTCTGCACCCTCGCGCATGACTCCATTACCTGCCAATTGGCGATCGCAGCACCATAAAGCTATAGGTTTATTTAGTGGCTTTAAATACTCTAACAATCGCCTTAGCAGTGCCAAGTTTTGCAAAGGTTTACCATCGGCAAAACCTACCACATTATTAGCAGCAAGTTCGGCAAGTTCGGTCATTTGCTGCCCTTGGACACCAAGAGTCAATGCACCCCAAACATACATTTTGGGTAACAAACCGCTTAATTTTTGTCGTTTTTGTTCTATACTGGCGATCGCTGCGGGACTATCTAAACTGGGCATCGTATCGGGCAAAATACATAGCCGAGTAAAACCTCCTGCCGCCGCCGCCTCTAGCATTGATGACAAAGTTTCCCTCGTTTCAAAACCCGGTTCGCCAGAATGACTGTATAAATCTATTAGCCCCGATCCCAATACCAAACCGCGACAATCGCGCACCTGTGTATCCCTAGACCATTCGGTAATATTATCTTGTACCGCCTTGATTACACCATTGCCAATCGCTACATCAGCAATGCGATCGGTATTAGCAACCGGATCTATTACCCGGACTTGTTGTAGCAGTTGGGTTGTCATTGGTTTAAGTTCACAACGCACCCGCCGCCGTTTTATCTAATACACCACCGCCTAAATGAGTTGTAATATTCATTGCTTGCAAAACTGGTAAACCGTCCAATCCTTGAGGATAATCGATCACGCTTACCGCGCCGTTACCTTGACGGAAATTCCAAAAGTATTTGTTATCTAAACCTAAAACATGGCAAAGCAGCACTTTATTCGTAGCATCGTGAGCAACTACTAAGCCTGTTTGTAACTTTTGGTTGAGGGCGAAAGTTACAATTTGCTGCCAAGCTTCAATACTGCGATCGCGTACTTGTGCTAAATTCTCTCCTTCGGGCATTTGGACTTCTTGCGGTACAGTCCGCCAACGTTCTAATTCTCCAGGATAAGTTTGCTCAATTTCTATTTCTAATTTTCCTTCCCATAGTCCGTGACCGATTTCTCTTAAACCATCAAGTAATTGCAATTCAATTTGGGGGTGAGATTGCAAAATAATTTCGGCAGTTTCTTTCGGGCGCAGCATGGGACTACTAAAGGCAAAATCAAACTTGATATCTTGAAGAAACTCTCTAGCTAAACTAGATTGCGATCGCCCATTATCGTTTAAAGGTACGTCTATTTGTCCTTGAAACTTAGTTTGACGATTCCACTCTGTTTCGCCATGACGCACTAACAATAATCTAATTCCGCGATGGTTGGGACGCAATGAAGGCAAAACTTCTCCCAAATGCCCCGTCTGATTCATTGATTCTAACTGGACGCTTTGCTCTAATTCTCCCGCAAAATTGAGGATGCTAATGCCGCAGTTAGATTGCTGAATTGAGTGATAGCGATTAGGGGCAATTCCTAGCGCCGTGCTAATTAACGCCCGATTAATGCCATTATGTCCCACAATTAAAATTGTCTCTCCATCGTGGCGGGACAGTATTTCTTGCCAAAACTGTTTTGCTTGTTCGTACAGCGATAATACTGGAAAATATTTTTGCTCTCCACCTCCAGCTTGAGGTAAAAGCATCGCAAACTCGTCAGGGTGCTGTTTCCACTGGCGATAGTCTTCACCCAAATTATCTTTAACCTCTTGAGAGAGCATACCTTCCCAAAGGGGTAAATCTATTTCTTTTAAATTATTGTTAGTTTGAATTACCGAAGAATTTACTAAACACTGCCCAATTACTTCGGCGGTGGTTTTGGCTCGTTGTAAGGGACTTGTATAAATCGCGGCAATCTTAAGGTGACTTAAAGCATTACCAGTTTTTAAGGCATCATCGCGACCTTTTTGCGTCAAAGTTGAAACATCGCTGCGCCCTTGAATGCGTCGCTCGGTGTTATAACTGCTTTGACCGTGACGGACAACAATCGCGCGAGTAGTCAATCTTTTTCTCCTTTAAAGGCAAGACAAATCAGCGTCATTTTACCAGAGTCTTAGCTTGCCACTCAATTTTTTTCTCATTAATGCAATGTTAGGACAAAATGCCATAATGCAATTGTGGCGATCGCATTACAGCAATTTCAGATTCATGACGATTAAGCGGTTAATTTTAAGTCTGCTCACCTTGGCAATCATATTTTTGGCTGGTAGTACGTTATGGGCAAGTTGGCAGCAACCCCAAATCCAAAGCCGTTTAGAACTGTACCAAACTAATTTACTACTGCGCGCCCAACAATTGCCCGCCCAAGATACCGATCCAAATCTTGCCAAAGCAAGTAAAACGCTTTTAGGCGAAAATCCTCTAAAAGCAGCCACTAAGCAATATCAAGATGCTTTAGATTCCGCGCAAGCAAATTTAGCCAAAGCTCAAAATCAAAGCGCGCAATTAGCACAAAAACCCATCACTACACCCGCACCACCTAAGCCCGATTCGCCGCTTGCGCCAATTACCGATACTTCTCGCCGCCAGCAGCAAAAACAATCCCTAAGTTCTATTGCTCAAATTCAAAAATTAATTGCCGAACTAAATCTACGCCTAGGAATTCTCCAAGTACAGCAAAAGCAAAGTGCAGCGCAAACCTGGCAAAAAGTCATTAATTCATCTCCCGACGATTCCTTAGCTGCTACTGCTACCGTTTTAACAGACTTATGGAGCAACCCACCCCAACTACTCCCGGATGCGGAAGCATTAATTCAAGCAAACTTAGAAGGTTGGTTTCAAGGACGGGCTTTATCTCAACTCTACGAATTGCAGCAGCGCCCCGATGCGAAATTGGCTCTCCAAGCAAGAGAACAGGAGCAAGCAGAGGAAGCACTGCTAAAACTATCTATTATCAGTAGTATTCCCGCGATAACTGGTTTTGTTGGTCTTATCTTGCTTATTTATTTATTTATTAATCGCTTGACAAAAGGTAAAGAATCTGTATTTTCCCAAAATGGGGACGTAGTTTGGTCAACGCCTTGGGATTGGGAAACAGTTTGGCAAGTTTTTATAGTCGGCTTTTTCCTGATGGGGCAAATAATTGTCCCGCTCGTATTTTCTATCCTGCAAATTAAGCCAGGAGTTGCCAACGTCCGAGTCCAAGCTTTATACACTTTAGCAACTTATCTGTTTCTAGCTCTTGGTGCTGTCACCGTGCTGTACTTGTCTATCAAACAGTTTTTACCTCTACCTCCAAGCTGGTTTCGCTTCAAAGTGCGGGGTAATTGGTTTTGGTGGGGTTTAGGCGGCTATTGCGCGGCGTTACCTTTAGTTGTAGTCGTATCTCTAGTAAATCAGCAACTATGGCAAGGACTTGGCGGTAGCAATCCTTTACTATCTTTGGTGCTAGAAGGACAAGATAAAGTTGCTTTAGCGATATTCTTTTTTACCGCCGCCGTCGCCGCACCTTTATTTGAGGAGTTTTTGTTTAGAGGGTTTTTGTTACCTTCACTAACTCGTTACTTCTCGGTGTGGCAAGCTATTTTAATTAGTGCTTTCCTATTTGCTGTTGCTCACTTGAGTTTATCTGAAGTGTTGCCGTTAATGGTTTTAGGTGTAGTATTGGGCTTTGTGTATACGCGATCGCGCAATTTGCTTGCTCCTATGTTACTGCATAGTCTATGGAATAGCGGTACTCTTGTCAGTCTATTTATTTTGGGCAGTAGTTCTACTTGATAACGAACTCAAAAATCAATAAAATTAAATTACACTGTATAGCTTTACTTCTTTTTATAGATACAACTGCGAAATTATTAAGCTTCAATGTGTAGCTAACAGCAAATGAAATGTATTCTAAATTTAAGTAAACTATTGTATAAATAAAAACCTACTCCCTTAGTGCGGTCATGAAGTTTAAACGAAATATTGAGATTTAGAAGCAGTTGTTATAGATATGTGACCAAAGGTACAAAATGTTTACAAAAACTCTAAAACAGGTTTCAAAACCTATGCTAGGCAGAATGCTACTTCGTAAAGGATTAATTTCGACAACCGAATTACAAGAAGCTTTAGTTGCCCAAAATAAGAGTGGTAAAAAGCTAGGTGAAGTTCTATTAGAAAAAAAATTAGTATCTTCTGATAAGCTCAACCAAGCATTAACAGAACAAAATGTTCGGCTAGGTGAAATCTTAGTTGGTGAAGAAATCATTTCTCAAGAACAACTCAATCAAGTATTGTCAGAACAGTACGTCAAAAATAAAAAATTGGGTGAATTACTGCTAGAGAGAAAATTAGTTAGCCCGGAACAGCTAGAAAAAACTTTGAGAAAGCAGTACTGGCAAAAAAATGGGTTTTGGCTAATCTCCTAGGTTGCAAAGTTGAGAAATTAATAAGTTGCCAAAAGACTATTTGCTGACGCAGGTAGTCTTTTTGGATAAGTAAAAAGGAGAATATGAATACAAATTATGATAAGCGTTGTACTGAGCTACATTTTCTTAGCTCTAAACCATATTTGGGTGGAAGTTTGGATAAATTAATTACGCTCAAAATACTTCAGTATCGGTATAAAAGCGCTAAAGTAAAGAAGTATTAAGGTGTTGTAACACAAACTGCTAAATTTTATGCAACTTGCTCCATCTGCGTCCAATTCAACGCTACAAGAGCGATCGCCGAGTAAAAAAATTACCTTAGATGTAACCGGCATGAAGTGTGGCGGTTGCGTTAAAACCGTAGAAAAACAACTAGCACAACATCCAGGAGCGATCGCAAGTTGGGTAAACTTGGTTACAGAAGTTGCTGTAGTAGAGTGTCAAATAGATGTTCAACCCGAAGAACTAGCAGAACGTTTGACGGCGGCGGGGTTTCCATCTAAACCGCGCGATATAACGACTAGCGAAACATCAATCTCCGTCGAAGAATTTAACGAACGCCAGCAACAACAAACGCGTTCGGCTTTAAAGCAGTTATTTTTAGCGTTATTATTGCTAATTTTGTCTAGTTTAGGACATCTGCCAGAAAATATATTAGCGTTCCCTATATTAAAAAATATTTGGTTGCATTGGGGACTTGCCACTATTACTTTACTTATCCCCGGAAGACCAATAATAGTTGAAGGTTGGCGCGGCTGGCGACGTAATGCGCCGAATATGAATACTTTGGTAGCGTTAGGAACTTTGACGGCGTATACCACAAGTGTAGTAGCTTTATTATTTCCGCCCTTGGGTTGGGAATGCTTCTTTGACGAGCCAGTTATGCTATTAGGGTTTATTTTGCTAGGTAGAACCCTAGAACAACAGGCAAAAGGTCAAGCCGCCGCCGCTTTTAGACAATTATTGGCACTGCAACCGCAATTAGCAAGATTAATTGCTCCCCAAGCGATATCTATAGATAACAATTTTTTTCAATCTACTGCTAGTGTCGAAATTCCTGCTACTCAAGTGCGAGTAGGAGAATGGATACAAGTATTGCCAGGAGAAAAAATCCCTGTAGATGGCGAAGTTGTAGCAGGGCGCACGACGGTAGATGAATCTATGCTGACTGGGGAGGCATTTCCGGTAATTAAGCAGCTAGGAGATACCGTTACCGCCGGGACGTTGAATAAGTCAAGCGCTTTTGCTTGCAAAGCAACTCGTACCGGAGCAGACACAACTTTAGCGCAAATAGTTGCCCTAGTAGAAGCTGCCCAAACTCGCAAAGCCCCCGTCCAAAAACTAGCCGACACTGTAGCGGGGTATTTTACTTATGGAGTGTTGGCGGCCGCAGTATTAACATTTTTATTTTGGTACTTTATTGGTACGCATATTTGGACAGAAGTATTGCTACCTGGGCAGACAATGAGCGGTCACGATATGTCACTCCACGCCCAACACCTAGCAAATGCTCGCTTGCTTCAACCTTCGCCCCTACTATTGAGTTTAAAACTAGCGATCGCCGTTATGGTAGTAGCTTGTCCTTGTGCAATGGGACTTGCTACGCCTACAGCGATTTTAGTGGGTACGGGAGTCGGGGCGCAAAAGGGACTTTTGATTAAAGGTGGAGATGTTTTAGAGCGAGTCCACAAGTTAGATACAGTGGTTTTCGATAAAACTGGCACTTTAACTAGCGGTCATCCTACGGTTACCGATGTAATAATTCAAGATAATAATTTAGTAAATGATGAAGGCAAACTGTTGCAATTAGCCGCCGTTGTCGAAAGCGGTACTTGTCACCCTCTAGCAACTGCAATTGTTCAAGCTGCGAAGGAGCGAAATTTATCTATCCCCACCGCTAAAGATTTCTATACCGAACCAGGTTTAGGAGTATCGGCGGTAGTAGAAGATAAGCAAGTGTTATTGGGTAATTACGAGTGGCTAAGTCAAAATAACATTAATATTACAAGTTACCAGCGATCGCCTTTTTTAGCTTTGGCAGCTACAGGAAAAACTGTAATGTTTGTCGCTTGCGATCGTCAGCTATTAGGACTAATAGCTGTTAGCGATTCGCTTAGAATCGAAGCGCCTAGCACTGTAAAACAATTACGCTCGATGGGCTTAAAAGTCATGCTGTTAAGCGGAGATACTACTATCGCCGCCGAAGTCATAGGTACGCAACTAGGATTAAGTAAAGCTGACATTATTGCTGGAGTTCCCCCCACAGGCAAAGCTCAAGCGATTCAACAACTCCAAGCTCAAAATCATCATGTAGCAATGGTAGGAGACGGTATAAACGATGCGATCGCTCTCTCTCAAGCAGATGTTGGGATTGCTCTCAAAGCAGGTACAGAGGTAGCAATGGAAGCGGCGCAAATTGTTTTGATGCGCGATTCTTTAACAGATGTTGTTGCTGCTATTAATCTTAGTAGGGCAACTTTTTTAAAGATTCGCCAAAATCTGTTTTGGGCATTTGCTTACAATACTTTAGGTATTCCCATTGCTGCGGGTTTGCTATTACCTAGTTTTGGTTTTGTGCTTAATCCCGCCGCCGCCGGAGCATTGATGGCGTTTAGCTCTGTAAGCGTAGTGACAAATTCTTTACTATTACGTCGATTTAAACAGTCCGTCTTTTAGTCAAAATTAATAGACTTGGTGGCTTCAGCCCGCCTAGGGTTAAAACCCCGCTCTTATCGTTAAAGCCTAACCCGCCTAGGGTTAAAACCCCAGGCTAATAGTTGAAGTCGGCTCAAGCCGACTAAAGAAAATTTATTAAACTTTTCAAGAGGTTTAATAGATTTTCTGCATACATTCAAAACTGCCCCTAAATCCCCAACCACTAATAAATTTCAATCTAATTTGATCAAAATTGGGGCAAGGGGGACAACAAATTATTAGACTTTTTGCAAAACTCTAAATTTTTTCTTCAGTCGGCTTAAGCCGACTTTAGCTTTTAGCCTGAGGTTTTAACCCTAGGCGGGCTAGGCTTTAACTATAAACAGCGAGATTTTAACCAGTCAATGTTAGTACGCCAGGTAAATACTCAATGTTTCAACCCTAGGCGGGCTAGGCTTTAACTATAAAGAGGGAGGTTTTAACCCTAAACAGGCTTTAGTTATAAAAGCGGAATTTTAAACCTAAGCTACCTAGGTGGACTTTTGCAAAAATTCTTGAAGATGCGCGAAAACAAAAAACTATTAAAACTCGTGCGATCGCCCAACCTATAAATACCCCCAAAAAGCTATCCGCTCTTACTTAAGGTTAGTTAACCTTAAGTAAGAGCGGTGTAGTGGATCTTCAAGTTGAAACCAGACTGCCGGAAGGAACTCCAAGC
>QQTW01000766.1_pt1 | contig 21016 bp, 21 predicted proteins | sample 1904831 | NCBI WGS metagenome assembly QQTW01 (sample SAMN09435610, study PRJNA476489) | Subsurface metagenome, whole genome shotgun sequencing project. | reverse complement strand
TTCTTGATGTAGCGTCTTACTCCGTCAATGAAAACATCTTCTCCAAGATATTTTGAGATCATGCGTAGAACAGCAGAACCTTTGGAGTAGGAGATGCTGTCAAATATCTGATTGATATCCTCTGCTCGATGCACTGGCACTTCGATTGGGTGAGAGCTTCGCAAAGAGTCCAGACCTAAGGCGCCTTGTAATGTGTCGATGGTGAAAGTTTCCCATACCTTCCATTCTGGGTAGAATTCATTGCATGAATACCATGACATCCATGTTGCGAACCCTTCGTTGAGCCACAAACCATCCCAAAAGTCCATCGTAACAAGATTTCCGAACCATTGATGAGCAAGCTCGTGCTGCACGACCTCCGCAACACGTTCTTTAGTCGCAGCGCCAGCAGTTTTCTCATCGAACAGGAGATCGACGACCCGATAAGTGATCAACCCCCAATTCTCCATGGCGCCCGCGCTGAAGTCGGGGACAGCCACCATATCCATCTTAGGCAGTGGATATCCACTATCAAAAGCTTTCTCGTAAAATGCCAAGGTCTTTGCAGCAACCTCGAGAGAAAACCGCCCATCTTCTAGATTCTGCTCAGGTGTCATCCACACCTTGATGGGGAGTCTGAACTTGTCCGTCGATATCGACTTGAGCTCAGCAACGATGAATGCAAGTAGATATGAGGACATGAGTGGTGACTTGTGGAACTTTACAGCTTTCCTCTTACCCCCAGTGATCTTGGAATCCACCTCCTTTTCCGTCTCGACATCCATATTACTTAGACATGTCATATGTTTGTCGGCAATCAGGGTCACTGTATAATGAGCCTTCAAAGCAGGCTCATCGAAGCAAGGAAATGCTCGTCTTGCGTCCGTAGGCTCGAACTGTGATACAGCCAAATACCTCTGCTTGCCATCTTTGTCTTTCGAAGATGCCCTGTAGAATCCAGCCATCTGATCATTCAATTGTCCTGTGAAAGTCTGCTTGAGCTGTACCTTCTGTCCCTTCGGCAATTTCTTATCGAACTTGATCGCTGTGGTCTGCGTGTCTTTGTTGTAGGAGAGATGTGGGCTTTCGATGACAAGAGCACTAGGTCCATGGATGGCGGTACTGTGGATGTCAAGCTCGAGAGTGTTCAGGCATATCTCGGACGAGTCTTCTGCCACGTCAAGGTCTATGACAACCGAGCCTTCGAAGGTGAACTTCTCGAAGTCACATTCGAGTGTAAGGTCGTAGTGCCTGGGAACCACATTTGTAGGTAGAATTTCTCGACTTTTGGAAATGTCGATGCTGCCAGGTATATCGGCGTGCGCTGCTCGACACATATTGCGGGAGAAGCACTGCTGCTTTTGATGATGTGGAGGGCAGGGAAGAGCAGGCTTGACGAGGCTTGACCTAAAGTCACTTGAGGGAGGGGAGGATAAGGGTGGTGCGACTGGGGAAAAGCTTCGTGAGTGTTTTGGAGGTGGAATCAAGCTTAAATTCCCGTACGGCCTATGTGATGTGTGCGACCTCGCAACGGACTTCCCAAGCTGCAATGGGCGAATAGAAAGGAGTCTCATCGACCTCAGTAAACATAAACCTGGGAAGGGATATTGTGCCGCCGTGCATGAGAGAACTTGCTTCTAGCTAGCAAGTGTGAAACTCAGTAGGAGCTGTTAGATCTATTTTGCTGCGTTTCGCGCGAGCGTTCTGCTTGAGATCCTTGGTATCTTTAGATGCAACTTTTCCCTATGCTGTACAGCTTTTGCAGGTATATGTACGCTCTCTATTGACTCATTTAGACAGAACAACTTGCTATTTACACACAATTCTATGTGGCAGCTTCATAACAAGCTGCAGCATCATGCAGGGGGAGCTACATCATGCTCCGAACTCGGAAAGTGTGCCGACAGGGATCACTCACATCTGAAGCTATTGTTGAACTCTTCCAAATTCTTCCACATTCAAATAATCGCAAGACAATTACTGCACATTCTGTCATACTCCGATTGGCATACAATGTTCCTCGGCTTCACGGCCATTTCTTGCCAGAGAGTACACCAGCATGTTTGAGGGAACTACTATCTCTTGTGGGTTGATTTCCATAAATGTCTGGGACATGAATTGAACAATATAATCGCGTTGGGTGGACGTCCTCCTAGATTAATCTTCTCCAGTCTTAGAAAATAAAGTAATATGGCGTCTTTCAAGCCACATCCTGTATTACGTATATAGTTTTTAATGAACTTTATCAAGCTCCAGGCTTGAAATAATCTACTCTATCCATCACTCATCCAGCGTACTCCAGCTCCCATTACGCGCTTCATAAAAAGACCAATTTCAAGAGCCCACCTCAGATTTCATAATTATGGCCAGTCAGACCCGGCACCCTCCAGGGCTGTGTATCGGATGTACCGTAATTATCATTACGCCGGAAATTAAGACATCCCCTGAAGGGCACCATGAATCTGAGAATCTTATGATGATCTATGAAATCATCAGGCAAAAATCACGGAAAATTCACGGAAAATTCACAGAAAATGTATCAAGGCTCATCTGCCAACATTTTTCATTGCTATCTAGAGCAGTGCACTGCTCTCCACTACTCTAGAAATGGCGGGTGTGCAATTTGCACCGCGGGCAGGTTCTTGACTGCTTCAGTGACTCCCAGTTGTCAAGATGATAACCCATGCTCAGGTACTCATCATCTGGTTTTGCCGTCCACGCGAAAAAGTTCCTTGCCGTATTACCACCACGTCCTGCGCACTCCTTGAATAGAGTCTCCTCCCAATACGTCCTGGCCCTTGGAACGTACTTCCCACAGATCTGGCAGAACTTCAAACGCTTGGGAAACCAAGACTTGATGGTGTTTCGGAAGAAACATCTTATCTCTTCGAATTCTCGGTCTTGGTTGGGAGCAGGAAGTTGAAGCGTTGCATGGAATGAGGTGATCTTCTGGGCAAATGCTTTGCAGACCAGTGCCAACGAAGCACGGTCGTAGATGGTGAGATGGTCCTTCATAATCATGACGAACAAGTCCTCAGGGAGGCCAAGTATGTCGAAACCGTTCTTACGACGCCTTTGGCGTGGTCTAAGAGGGATCGGTTGAGGGGGGAGAACGTTCCTAAGCATCTATCAACATATCAGCATTCTTTCCCTCTTCAGGCCGCCTTCCAGAACGGTCCGTTCACTGTTGGGCTTGTCTTACTTGCTGAGGAAAGCGGAGCAACTGCATCTGGACATGTTCATGGTTTGATGATGCTGCTGACTGCTAACAACTCTTTGTCAGTATTCTTGCTGGTGAGGACTTGGTGACGGCTGACTCACGTTTGGTGGTACAGCTCCAGAAACATCTGAGGAAGCTGTTAGAGAAGCCATGATAGCCGGTAGTAGGTGTATCAGAGAAGATCTTGGTGGGTTTTAGGGCAAGACCAGTCGCTGATCGGATGAAGTTGCAGATACTGAGTTGTGATACAACAAGGAGATCGAGTGACAGGATGCTTGCAGAAGATGCGCTAGCGTATTGACATTCACTGTTTGAATCTCTTCGTGTGTTCTACTGTGCTTTCGCAAAACCACGTGACATCGCTGAAGATAAGGGGTGCCAAGAGAAAGCATTCCAGCATAACCAGACTGTAAAGATATACATAAGTCATGGAGAAGAACACCTCAGCAAATGTCCAATGAATCTAGCACAAGCCTTGCAACCGGAAGCCAGAAGGCCAGAAGATCAGAAGCGCAACCCTTTACTTCAGCGAGGTGCTGAAGATGGCAGTCGATTGCGTTAGCAGAAAGAGCAACCACCAGATTTGGCAGAATGAATCGTATTGGTGGCTGCGAGTTTGTCACCAAAAACGCCCGCTCCAGAGACGACGGCCTGTTTATAGCGCACGGAGCCACGTTCCTGGTGCCAGGGAAACCGCTGTGGGCAGGCAAAGCAATGCCTGGTGCTAAGGACTTGCTCCCAGAGCCTTTCGGAAAAACCGTTCCTCCTTTTTGTATGCAGGACAGATCTCGCGAGCGATCATCACAGTGAAGCTCGCCCTGAATGAAGCTCGCCCTGCCTTGAATACATGGCTTCTGCAACACCCTGCCGTTTTTATACAGCACACCTCCTCTCACTTATTGCGCGAGCGTGCGTATTTGCCAGCAGACGGTATTCCTTGTCGCGGCCATACTTTCGAAGAAGTGAAGAGGAGACAATATCACGGGGAGATATGTAATGGTGTTCGCAAGCACCATCTGAGGATCACCATAGACAGCAAGTATGCGATAGCATCAGCCGGCTTGTGAATCTCCTACATTCAGACAACATAGGCATGAGGTCGCAATGGCAGCAAACGGAAGGGGCTTAGGATTGTGGCATGCGATATTGATGCGGTCAGCCATCCGGAGGATGTGAAGCTCGCTAGCAAGACCCCTTGGGCAGAGACATGTAGCACATTGCAGCCTGGTATCCAACGATCATATCATCGTTGTCGTGTTGTAGAGATACTAGGTCGTTGATGAACTGAAAAAAGGGAGGCTTGACGTGGGGAAGCATTGGCGCCAATATCGGTCCTCTTCGGCACGACTACCTATTTAGGCTGGATCACTATCTGGCATGTGATTTTCTTGGCATCTTTTTGCTTTGACACAATTGTCACAAGGGTTTATCAACCAGATTCCAACTTAGACCTCTGTCTCTATTGAAGGAGGGTACTATCTTAACGAGGAGGCTTTCAGATAACCCGCTTCTCTGAGCTTTCGTTTAACACATCTAGACACTCCCTCCACTTCTCCCTCTATCGCCGACCAAGCCCGCCATCTCCAACAGCGCTCTCGCGCCATCTTTATCTCCACCAAAATTGACTCCCGCTCTTCTCGCTGCCTCGGCCTCCTCCCATTCCAGTCTCTTCTTCTGCCTCGCCACTTCATCTTCGCCCTCTTCGCCTGCTTCAGGATTCGTGATGCCCCAGACCTCCAAGGTGTCAATGTCGAACTCCACTTTTCTTCCTACAGTTCCTTTCCCAGGATTGGGCTCAGCCTGGGCCTTTTCGAGCCCTGGGTCGGGTAAGAAGGCTCCAGTCCCTTCTCCAGCATCATGCTGGAATACTGCGGTCGAAATATCGGCATCGATTCTCAAACTTACAGGTCCAAGGATTGGGAGTTGAGATGCTGCACTTGTACGACTTGCGGGTGGGATGATGCAGCCAAGCGCAATGCCGGTTTTGGTGCTGAAGTGAGAAGTTGAGGTAGAAGAGTGGTTGTAGGGATTGTGAGGACAGAGGGCGTGGCGGGGCGAAAGGAGGAAGAGAAGAGGTTGTGGAGAGGAGGAATCGTTAGAAGAGGCTGAGGAGGACTTTGACCACGGACTTGGGAGGAAAGCGCCCACTGTTATAGGACGCGAGGAATTTGAAGAGTTTGATGTAGGAGGATTCGGTGTTCCTGTGACAAGAAGAAGAGTTGCAGACTGCCATGACGTGACATGCCGGGAGAAGGAAGTGAGCGAGGTGCCTTGGGCTATGGTTGAGTAGACGGGATGGAAGCGGGTTCCAGTGTGGAAGAGATTCACTGGAGATGTCGAAATCGATTTTGTGACCAGAAACGTTGACAGGTGAGACACAAGTCCAGAAGTTAGAATATAGGACTGATCTGACGAGTCAGACAGGATGGGATTAATCTTTGGTGATATAGGTGGTGGAGGTGTTGAGGTAGAAGAACCCCTAACTTTGGATAGATCGATGTTCTTGCTGAAAAGGAAGTGCTCGAACAATGCATTCAAGGGATCAAATAAAAACGGAAATGATGATGAGACGGCCCTTGTGAAAGCAGAATATCTGATTCCTCCAGTCGCTTCGTCGGGATCGAAAGCTGATATCATACAGTCCGCTTCATTTTCCAGTTCTTTAAGCTTTGCTTTGGACAAACCCTCCCCATATTTGGCCATGTTCTCTTGCGGTCTAAGAGGAGCCAAGACAAGTAATAAAATGAGAAATCGCTTGAAATTCTCGACTGGTATTTGTGCAAAGTGTATCTTCTTCTCGCGTGCCACCTTCTGATCCTCTTTGAAAACCTCAATTGCATCTAGTGAATCCAAAGCCGCCAATGCCAGCTCGTCGTCATCTTCCTCTTCGTCAAGGTCGTCGTTGGCAGGCTCGTCAATTGCAAAACCTGCCATGCCCGGCCGAACTTCTTTGATGGCTGCTTCTTCCTGAATGATATCGTCTGGCTTCTGCTCTGCCACCAACTGCTCCATGGTGGGCTTCTCGGATGTAGGTGATAGAGCGTTCGTCCGATCGAAGACAGCCATGCTCCTAAACAGTAACCTCACACGATCTCTTTTCCCTCTCTTCAGCACCTTTCCATATCTTTCCGTCATGATCGTGGCTACCTTGAGCATGGCTTCTCTTGTTAAGATGCAGGGTGCAAGGCTAGGAAAGGGGAAGGCGCCTAGGTAGGTGGCCATCTGGTAGACGATTGAACCAACCTCAAGGGCATCCGGCAGCAGTAAGAACCGGCAAAGAGTCTCTTCCTTCCAATATTCGACGCCATCTTGATGATCTGCAAGCGCTTTGAAGTTGTCTTTGAAGTGAGCGATCTCAAGGTGGGTAAAACATTTCGAGGCAAAGCGAAGGGCAAGTTCGTGGGACAGCTGTTCTGATGGAAGTCTGCGGGTAAGCAAGCTTTTAGTACGGGGTGCAGAAGATGAGACATACCAGTGGACAGCTGATTGGGGGCTTCTCCCGATTGTGACTGACCCATTATCAATAAACCAAGTGGGCAGGATGCAAGAGTGGAATGGCAGTTGAATGGCAGATAGCGGTGCCTGATGTCAACAGCGGGATTGAGGCAAAGCTTTAACTAGCTTATCGATAGCTGAGCGGATGTGGCTTGGGTATCCTTGAACCGGGCGGCCAATCACTAATGCGAGGAATCATGATATGAGACTGCAGTCTACTTTATACAGCATGACTATACCATTCTCATTCTGATTCTGATTCTGATTCTGATTCTTCAGACGTGCTCCGTACCAACAGCTCCATACTGCTCGCCCCGTGGTCTAAGCCCTCCCCTCCCCATTCCCCACCACTACGGTACTTTCCCCTCCATCCTCCACACCACCATCGGACTCCCGAGAAGCCTCTGTTCCGGGGTTTCCCTCGTCAGCCTTGTTGACAAGCTCATCTTTCTCAACCTCTTCTTCCCAATCATCGACAACCTCAGCCTGCAACTGTAATTTCTTCTCGTTTTCCAACTTCTTCTTCTTAGCTTCTGCTAGCCGGCTCCCAAGCACGGTATACACGGGCTTTTGGCCAACAGGCTGGACCTGTGGTGCTCTTACAGGCGCGGAGCCCTTCGCAGCAACCTGTGACCAGCCGCCTGCACCAGACTTGCTCAGCGCTGACTCCTTTCCATCCTTCCGATGTATGAGCTCTGGCTCCGCAGCAGTAGACATATCGAAAACAGCGAGTGACACGTCTTTTGCCAGACCGTGCTTCTTGACTTCGTCTGCTATTCTAGGTTCAACATTCTCAAGGAGTTCGGCGGACTGACGTGTGCCCTCCAGGGCCGAGGAGCCTGATGGGCTTAAAACTACTTGATCATGTTCGGCAAGAAAAAAGACATCAAAAACAGTTGCTGGAGCGGCTTTAACCAAATGTGGCTGCAGCTCATTTTCAGTCAAGGCGAAGCGAGGCTCGGTCAAAAGGATTCCATTCCAGTGACGTTTTGGTTGGTCTGGCCTGGGGCTCGTCCCTCGACTGATGGTGGTCTTAGTGCTTGGAACGCTGTGAATTGGTGCTCCGATGTTTAGCGCAGCGCGTTTGATCCTGGCCGCCTGTTGCAGTGTCTTCATAGGAGCTGCGACAAATTTTGGTGTCTTGAACACCATGACGTGCCTGTGGGGCTCAGGATCCATGCTCTCGCTATCAAAGCCAAAATCTTCTGCAATGCTGTGAATAAAGCCACGCTGGTGTGGTTTCATTGACTTGAACCGCAGCCTTCTCTCGTTGGGATCAGCCGCAAATGCTCGAAATAGCTCCTCCTGAGCATGCGCCCAACTAATATCTTCAAGGTATGCCTTCAACGTAGCGGTTGAGTAGGGCACATGGTCGTCCGAATGGCCATCTGAGATGTGTAAAGCAGCCGCCAGATGGCGATTCCTCTCTAGTCTTGCACATTCCTCATCACATTTGAGAGAGCTCGAACGCTCAGCTGCTGCGTCAGGCAAACCCGCTCGAGCATTGCATCTCACCTCCTCCTTTTTCCGCTGGCATTTGCATGTTATCATGACCTTGAAGGGACAATTTTTGTCTTCCTTGCATGCCGACGGTGCGTGGCACGGCTTTTCGCAAGGGTGACCACAGATCTTCTTGGCCTTTGCACACTGCTGCTGACACGGCCTGTGCGTGTCTTCGCAGTCGCCAGCTCGATGACATAGTTTTTGACAAGAATGAGAGCCACATTTAAGCTTTCTGCCGCATACCAGCCCACAGGAAACGTCGGACCGCCAACAAGGTTGGTTTTTGAGTGTCTTCTTGCCACACATACATGGCTTATCAGTCAAGAACGGACACTTCGGACAGGACTCTTCGTCGGTATGACAGTTATGCGCAGTTTGTGGATGCCCACAATTCTTTGGCCGATTGCAGGGGAATGTGCAAGGTGGCTTTCCTGTACCGCACGGTAGAGGAGCCTGAAGGACAGTTCGGCCACAGTTACACGACAAGTCTTCGAAGATCGCCTCCTTGCAACTGTCACAAGGCCCTTTGTGGCATAGATTCTGGCATACGTGATTGCCACATTTGAGCGGGCGGCCACACATTCTTGTGCAAATATGCTCGGGCTCAGTCTCGTCTCTAAGCTGACCCGCAAAGTTGAGGTTTACCATCTTTAGTCTCCTTCTGATGTTTTGACGATCCGCGGCTTTCCGCTCTCCTGTGCAACAGCGCTCGCCACATTCGTGCCGACCACAATTTAAGTTGACCTTGCAAACTCTCATACACTGAGGTGGCTCCTCGGCACCTTGGTGGCAGATAGTACTGAATTCGTTCCTTCTACAGCGGCATCTGATCGAGACCCTCCGTAGGCAGGGAAGACAATTTCCAGCATGGCATATCTGCTCACAATTGTGCCCACAAGCCAGTCTTTTCCCGCAAGACCTTTTGCAATCAGGAATTGGATCTGTGCAAGAAGACCGCGGCTGTCGAGATAGTTCGGCCAGCCCAGTCTTTCCGCAAGGACAATGGGTGACTGCATCGGGCGACCAAGGACAATGCGGTATCTCAGAATCTTGTGGATGGCAAGATTTCTCACATCGGTGCTTTCCACAATCCATGAAACGATTGCAGGTTTGCTGACAATCGAATTGCCCAGTCCAGTCGTAGCTTTTCTTCCCCTGACCCAAGTCCCCACATTTCATCTTCTTTTCTACTTTCCCACAATAACACCGTGCTTCAACAACAGCTTCGCAGGCACCACAAAGACCCTCATGACAAGGCCGAGGGCATGTGTGTTTGCCACATGGCATCACGTCACCACAAGTCTTTTCACAGCTCCATCCAGATTGATAGTTCGTATCTAAACATCGTCGTGATGTTGTCTCCTTCGCACAGAAACAACTTTGCAGTGGACCCATATGTGTACAAGGAGGACAAGGACCAGCGTGGCATATCAGATCGCACGGGTGAGGACACGGTTTGGGGAAAGTCTTCTGTCGGCCGCATGTTTGTCCACAAGAATGTGGGGGCAAACCAGGAATTGGCCTCGGATCCAATTCCTTCTCACACCAGCAGCTATATGCGGAGGGCAGCGCCTCCTGTGGCAGATTACACCCGGGACACCGCCACTGCTTCGCAGTGGGGAGTTGTCCATCTTGAACCTGGCCTCGCGGTGCTGCAGAACCTTCATTCTTGGACCACTTCTTGATACAACCAATATGAAAAACCGTCCAACATGTGCGGCACGACCACACTTTAGAGTTCCTGCTGATTTCATTTGTGCATATCGCACATTCATAGATGCTTTTTGTAATATCTTCATGGACTCTAGTCGAAATGTCGGGTGCAGTCGACCCCAATAGAGACGCTCTTCTTCTGCTCGGGCCCGTAGTGATATGGGTCGGTGGTGTAGTAGCAGCTGACTGAATACGACTTTTGCCACCTTTCGGAAACTGCTTCGAGCTCTGAGGTCTCCTCGGCCGGCCTTGGTTCGCAGTTGGGAGTGTTGAAGCCGGAACAAACTCTCGAGCGTCTCCATTGAGATTTGAATCTGCTATCCCCGCCGCTCCATTACTTGAAAGTGGCGGCCGCCTACTTCGGCCATCTTCCCCCGCATCTTTAGGCGGACCTCGACCTCTTCTCCTGTTCCTAGGTGGCCTGTTGGCGGGCGTAGTGGATGTAGCGATACTGGTCGTGTCTGGAGTAGGGGTCGTGTTGGCGGACGACGTCAGGGCCATGCTTCGGGGTAAGTTGTCCAGGTATGGTGGGAGAAAGGGTAGTCTGGTGCAGGGCGTGGGGGAGAGGGAAAGTGTCAAGGACCTTGAGGCTTCAAAAAAACAGCCTCGTGAACAAGATAGGAAATTCGTAGCAAGAAGGAGAGATGCAGAGGAGAAGGTATGGATAGACTGGTAATTAGATTAGAAGACAAGAGTGAAGAGTCATGGAGTAACTAATGTTTGTCTTTGTAGTCAGCCATGGCTGATCCCGGTGGCGGAGTAGTTCTGACTCATTCCGTAGCTCTCCTAGTCACATACAGTGCAACATTCAACAACTAAATGATATGCATAACTGCAACTACCGCAAATGGCCACCCTCTATTCAGATTCAACAGAAGCGCTCGAGACTCGTTTGAAGCTGTTCTTGTCGCACACGGCTAATCTTTCGTCTGTACAATCTAGTATTCGCCCAAAAACAGTCGACCTACACGAGCCTCTACCGGAATAAAAGCTCTCCATCCCATCGCCGAGGCTTCGACCAAGTGAATGAGCAGGCGTGACAAGCAAGAAGAAGCAATAAGGGTATCGTTCCATTCATCCATCATCAATGCTCATAATGTCAAACCAGGTCCACCTTTACCGGCCAGAACGTCGGGAACGGACCACCAAATGGAACTGAGAACGAAAACGGAAGATGCTAAGTCTATCAGGTGAATCGAAAAGTAGCAAACAGTGAGGACACAAGACGGCTCTATAGGAATGCCACGCCCTCCGCAAAATTTAGAAGGAATCACCAACTCGTCGAACGCCATCATGAGTGTCCCTGGCAAGGGTAATCGAACCCAACTATCAGATGAAACAGGTTTCAGGGCGGTGTTGGTATTTGTGTCGAATCAGATGCGGCTGAGCGATCTCGCATATAGACCTCGTCTGCACCAGCATGGGTGCTGCTCGTTTGTTGCGCATGCTGTTGGGCTGCATGCTGCTGCTGGACCACAACTTCTCGGGCATAGAACTCGACAAGCATCGTGCCATATGCTTCAAGCTCTTCCACTGCAATGGACAGTCGAAAATCGTTCAGAAGCAGAAACTGCAGCTCCAGGTGGTTCAGCTCTGCAAGGGGAAGGCCGCCAACCTACGTGGAATGTTAGCCTCGGACCATCAAACTGCGTAGCGTTTGCTTACCTTTGCATACCTCGAATTAGTGTAGAAGACGTCCGAGAAAAACTTGCTGGCGCATGTCACGCCAGCAATCACTAGACGATGGATGTTATAACTATCCACTACAAAAAACTGAGACAGGTCGCCATGCGTGTTAAGCAGTGAACCCAAGCCTGACAAAGACCCTGGACGATTAGAAGGGTCTCCGGGAGCCATTGACCCCGCAGGTGGTGGTGTGGCGTGGCCCGCTCGTGATGACCTAGATCTGGGCGTGTCCGCACTCATCACCATCGGTGAGGTGGGTAGAGATGGGCTGACGGGCGAAACTGGACTTCGCGCAGCATCCCGGCGCATATCTTGCAGAAATCCACGATTGACCACCTCTGTCATCCGGTCAAAATAAACCAGCAGGCTCAAGAACACCTCGTATGTCGTAGGACAGTATTTGTGGATTCTACTTAGATAGCTCAAAATCGTAATGGTTGGGACGTTCTTCCCGTGAAAGGCCAGCACACTGCTAGTCTGCGTGCTCATGGAAGGTCCGTCGTCGCTCTGAGGAACAGGTCTGTGTAGGTGCTCGTATTGTTTATCATTGGTGGTGGTAATCTTGGTCAGAAGGCCTGCCACCATTTCTATAATATCACTGACTGGCATGGCACTTATCTCATACTGTCGGCCAGAGTCCGAAAACCCACTGGCTGTTCGATGAGGAACTCGTGGCCGGGTCAAGAGCTCCTCGCTCGCAAAACTCTGTATGTGTGATAGATCCCGAACTCTGATTCGGCTAGGTGAAGTAGCCTCCGAGCCGCCCAGCGATCTGGTCGACCGATATGTAGGCTGCAGACGAGGAGAAGATGGAGAATATGACGCGAGCCGAGGAGCACTAGTAAGGGGAAATCCGGATTGGTCGAATCCTCGACTGTGCTGATTGAGGTGTAAGGAGGGACGAGCGCGGGCTGCTTGTGCTGGAGAAGTGGTAGAATTAATCGCCTGGGAGGGAGCTTGTACTGCTGGTTGTGAGGGTGCAACTGGTGTGGCGTCTCTTGATGATTGCTCGGAGGCTGTTCGGCTGGTTGGAGGCCGAGCAGAAGGTGCCGCAGCAGATCGGGAGGTATTGGAGGAGGGAGAGGTATGGTGGTTCGAACTTCGTGAGGATTGATCAGAAGCTACATTCTGTTGCGAATCTGCTCCGACCATCATGGGGTGGTGGCTGTATTGACCAATATCCGACACCACAGGGCTGATTACCAACGATCCCATGTCAGCCCAGTCAAAACACCGCGTTCGGTTGAACTCTGTAAAGCGACCGGTTAGACAAAGAGACAAAAAGTGAAAGGTTCAATGATTGGGTTCCGATTGAATTGAACTCGAGACCGAGAGCGTAGAGCAGGGGAGAGGAGACGAAGGGGGAGGGATCTCGAGAAGTAGCAAAGAGCTATCGAGGCTGCGCCTGCGCGGTTGACCGACAGTTTGGACTTGTGGCCAGGCTTCTGGATGACAGCAGGCAGGAGGCAGCGATGATGGAGCGGTTGATGCTAGTGGCAATGGCTCAGCTCAGAGCAAGCTGTCTATAATCTCTAGACGAGCAGCGAGGTGTCTCTTGATGCAAGGTAATGCTGATAACGGTTTGTCCCGATGAAATTCGGAACAAGTTGGGGCTTGCATTGATTGAAAGATGGATGATGAATGATGGATGATGGAAGGACTGGACTGAACTGAACTGGACAGGACAAAGGTGCAGGCCACTTACGCACAGAATCATTCCCGGTCCACACGCATCTATATCTCCTGCAACATCTCTTCTCCTCAGCAATGATATATACTTACTGCCGGGTCTCTAGGCCTGTGGAGCGCAGGCTGTGGTGGGTGTGGAGCTGGCAGCAGAGCCTACGTAGTAAGTAGCACTGCTGCTAACTTTAACTAAAGGGAAAGTTTCGAAATTGGGGTCCAGCGGTGCAATTGTGGCTGGACACTGAACAGTGAAGGAAGGATACTCGAACCCTGGGAGATGAGCTCGTCACCGCCAGACTATCTCAGTAAAGTTCGTGTACTCCGTACGAGTAGTCGACTTGCGAGAAAGATCAAGATCCAACTTCTTCGATTCCCGATTCCCGATTCTCGATTCACGATTCACGATTCTCGATTCAGTCGATGTGGCGCTCCACTCTCTCTGCAAGTCAAAAGGACAACCCAACCGCCAACAGCCAACCCAACCACAAGCCACCAACTCTACGCCTCGAGACGTCATACTAAGTTACGAGTAGCTCTCCGCGAGCTCCAATCTCATACTGCTGCTTATACACGTTTGCTGGTGCAGCCTGTAGCTACCGTACCACAGTCCACGACAATTCTTCTTCTCATCATCACTCTCGCTCGTCTCCTCGCTGTGAGGCCCGTGTCTGCGTTTGCTTACTGCGCTCTACTCTGTATGATATAAGTGATTAGAGGATCCTACCTGGCGTGTCTCAGACGCGCTTGATCGTTGACCCGAATCTGGGTGGACTGGATTGTTATTGTTCGACTTCTGTATCTACTCTGTTCTCGAGATCCACGTCTTTTGGGGGCTCTTCAGGCCCAGTTAGTGGCAGACGATGGCTGTTGCGCTCGCACCTATCTTCAAAAAAGCTTACTACTCCCTGGCTCTTTTTGGTGGTCTGTACCTCGTATTCGTCTTTGCACTCACCTTTCCCATCATCCAACGAAACGTCCTGTACGCCCACAAGGTGAATCCGACCCTCTGGCAGGACCTGTCTGATGTTGAGGCATTCGGCTTCCTCCGCTATCAAGTGCAACCCTTCACGCTGCTCACACCAGATAACCAGACCCTCTACGCATGGCACATCCTCCCACTCCATCTGGCAGAAGAACACTCTAAATCACTTCTGGCACAAGACGACTTCAAGGTCAAGAGCGCCGAGGAAGTCCTAGATAGCGTATCTTTCCACCTCCTTGCCTCCGACCCAAACGCCCACGTAGTCCTGAATTTCCACGGCAACGCCGGTCATCTAGCCTCCTCAATCCGACCATTCACCTATCAACGTCTCCTCGGTCTCTCCTCCAAGACCCGCCCCGTTCACCTCATTGCATTCGACTATCGAGGCTTTGGCCTCAGCACCGGGACTCCCACCGAGCAAGGTCTCCTCATAGACGCGGAGACCGTTCTCACCTTCCTCACCGGCCTCATCCCACCAAAGCAGAACCTGAATTCGAACTCAAACCAAATATCGACCCTCTCAGTTCCACCGCAAAACATAATCTTGACCTCCCAATCGCTCGGCACCGCAATCTCCACCTCCCTGCTCCACGCCTGGACCTTAATCCACGGCCTCCCGCCTCCAAGATCACTAATTCTCACCTCCCCCTTCTCCTCTCTGCCCTCCCTGATCGACTCCTACAGCATCAAAGGCGTGATCCCACCCCTCTTCTCCCCCTTCCGCTCCTATACCTTCATCATGAAAAAGATCACCGCCTTCATCGCCGACACATGGCGCACGGACCACCGTCTCGCAGAGCTAATTCTCTCGGACAAGGACATGCCAATCAACGTCGAGCTACTACACGCGCAAGACGACCGCGAGATCCCCTGGTGGGAGGCGCAACGGCTGTGGGATTTCGTGGTGCGGAAAGCCGCCGCTGCAGGGAAGCGGGGAGAGGAGCAGCAGCAGGAGATGCTGGATATGGATCACGGGACGCATTTGGAGGCGACGAGTGGTGAGGGATCGTATGTTCAGACTTGGCGCGAAGAGAGGAGGGAAGGGGGTGCACAGTATGAGAAACGGTTGAGATTCACGAGGACAAGGCACGGTGAACATGATCGGCTGGCTTGTAGTGAACAGGTTGCGGCGGCGGTGTGGAGGGCGCTGGAGATGTGAGGGAGGGAGAGGTGATTCTGTCCGAGCCTGAATGACCTGAGAGCAACCATCCATGCATCCATCCCACACAGAGCTCCTAGCCACCCTAATCCCGATCTACAAACCTCAGAGACATCCATCCCATTCTAAATCACCCTGCAGCTGCGACCCGAGTCTCCCACTGAAAGCCTTCCCGTAAAGGACCAAAGCAAACAAAAAAAAGCAGACGTGCCGGAAGGCATGATAAGAATAAGAATAACAATAGTAGTAGTGATGGTGATAGTGATGGTGATGGTGATACGTCATGTATTTCCCCATACACACACAGAGAGAGAGGAGAAGGGAGGGGGGGGAAGAGAGAGAGAGAGAGAGAGAGAGAGAGAGAGAGAGAGAGAGAGAGAGAGAGAGAGAGAGGAAGAGAGGAGACAGGAAGAGTGATGAAAGAATTGAAATTGATGGCGCGTTGACCCCCTTACTACTATTGCGAGTGCGTGATGTACATAATATGGCTGCTGCTGGGTATGCTCGGTATGCTTGGTATGCTCGGCACCATCTGTGTAGGGAGTATGGAGTATGGAGTAGGGAGTACATGACGCTCTGCCTGTCCTGTTGTCTGTCTGTCTGTCCCTCCTAGGAAGAAAGAACCTCAACCTCAACCATAGAGTAGATAGGCTTTCCCTTAATATCTCCCTCAGTGCATGCCCGGCTTCCGACAGTGACAGCCACCAACCCCCTCCCCCCCAGTGCAACTCCTCCCCTTGCTTGCACGCATAACCCTCCCCCCCTCACAAAAACACCATCCCAATACCCCTCCTCCCCATCTCACTCGGATCGGGCATGTTGTCCTTGTTGACGCCACCACTGATCGGCTGCGTGCGGTAGTTGTAGAGGTAGTAATGCAGCTGGCCGTCGCCGGCGCCGAACTTCAGATCTTCCAGGAACAGCGGGTTGTCGTGGAGGGTCAGGGCGTTGAAGACGTCGAAGTGTGCCTGGGGGAAAGAATTCAGTCAGGGTGAACCTCTGCTTCAGCCACATGGGGGGAAAAAAGAGGGAGAGGTCAGAAGATATATACCTTTTTGGCTTCCACCAGCGCGTCCCCTATCAGGTCCTTCAGGCGTTCTTTATACCCCTTCTCCTGCTCCGCAAAGGCGGTTTCGGAAGCATAGTAGAATAGATACGCAGCTTTTATCATCTCACTCCCATCCGTCTTGCCTTCGTTCCTGATCACCGAGCTCTCCAGACAGTAGAAACTGACCAGATCGGTAATCTTACCCGTGTCAGGATTCTCAACCACATATGACCAGATCGTGCGCACATCATCCTTATCTGCATTCTTGTCGAGGAGCCAGTGATCGATCTCCTCGGTAGAGAAGTACTGCGTCATCTGGAATTTCGACAGATAACGCTGCAGCAGATCACGGACGGCCTCTATATCTTCGCTTCTCATCTGTCTCCAGCCCGGTGTGGAGGTTTTGGTTGGAACGCGATTCCTCTTTATCATGCGTGCTTTGCTACTTCCGGGCGGTAAGGGCGAGAAACCGACGTCATACAGTTTCAGCCAGTCGAGTGGCCGATGGAAATATCTGCATGTGCCGACTGGTTTGGGAAGTACAACGCCGGCTGTGTAGACTGCTTGGTAGATCCCTTCGAGGTAGCACCTGCGCGTGACCTCCTTGATAAGCAGTGGCGCGAGGCGTTTCGAGCGGAGTTTCTTGTGTATGCAGAGAAAGTTGATTTCCGTGGCTTTCATATCAACGCCCCGGATCCTGATCTGGACAGGTATGCCAAAAATGCTAGCGAGGAGTTTGCGCGACTTCGTAGCCCTCACGCCGATGTGCCACTTAGCGACCCAGCCTGGTGATTTCAGTGCCCAATTGAAGAATGATATTGAGTACTTAAATCGTAACATGGCGTTATCGTCTTCGACGTAGTGGTAGGTGAGTAATTCATACACCTCCTTTAGCTCTTCCTCTTTGTTCAGGTCCAATTCACACCATTCGAATCCTTCGAGTAATGGCTCTGGTTCTGTTGCTACCTGTTCCGGATCGATGATGACGATAGGGCCGTCGGGCTTAGCATCGTTCGCCTTTTCGTCGAAACGAGGTACCGGTTGAGTTTGCCAGAACTTATAGCTAGCCATGTCCTTCTGGTTCCTGCCACCGATTGACATGCCGGTAAGAAGATCTGATACGTCCATTCTCCTCAGCATCTCTCGTGCTTGGCTTTTTTCTAGCGAGCCTAGCTCTCCCCGAAGGGCAGGGTTCATTTCAAGTAGGGAGTCGGCCATATGTGATGTTAATCTCGAGGCGGCTTTGTTGGAGGAGGACACTCCAGAAGATGCTGTGGGTTCGTCGGTATGTAGAGGGGCATCCTGTTTCTGCGACTTCCTTCTCTTCTTCTTCGTTGTCGTCTCAGCTGCTGGATTGGAGGGTGTGGTTGAGTCTTCGAGTGTCGATTGTTCTTCTGTTGATTCTGCTGCATTTGATACAGTAGCTTGAAGCGGCCCACCTCCATCTACAGGCTGTGACCCTGCCATTTTACCTGGACACTCGTCTAGACAGACGACAAGGGAAATCCCAGCCTCTTCAGATATAGTGTGCAGTGCTGGCTTTACAGAAGCCACATCTGATAATGGATGCTGTCCCCGCATGTGTTTGGACAGCTGTTACTTACTAGGAATTCATGAACCAGCCCTATGCGGGGGTAGTTAGGCTACCACTGCGGCTACAGGCCTAATTATTGCAAACCTCCCCTAATCCTAATACTACTCGATACGTTCTCATATTATATTCTGTTCCAGGAGCTTCAAGTTCTTCTTATGGCCATCCATTCATCCAAACAATCATCTCCATCAGAAACGCTTAGCTTACTCTCTACTAGCTTCTCCCGTCAAGCACTTAGTAGTATCTGTTTCGCCTTTACTACTAGGTAGTAGGAACAGCACAAAATGACTCAATTAAGACTATCTAGTTGTAAGATCAGCTCTGCATCCTTAGAGAGGTCTACCACTGCCAGCTTGATGTCTCGCTACATGTATATAAAACATTGACCAAAGCAACTTAACAAGATAGGATTGTAGAGTCCACTAGATAAGTAGATTTCAGGGAGTCTGCAAGATAAACCGAGTAAGAATTACGCAAATAGTGACAAGGGATGGTATCTAATGAGACTCTTTTGTGTCGGATCTCTTGTTAAGGGTAGCAATTCGCTCAAGGCGATCCTGTAGCCAGCAAAAGTAATCCTGAATCTTGATGCAAGCAGACACAATGTCCCAGCACCTCTCCTTCGCATGCACAAATGAAAAATGGGAATGAAAGGGTGACTACATAATCTATCGGCTGTGTAGGGGCCAGAGCCACACTCTTGACGAACCTGCTTCCTCCGCTTCTCAATACAATTTGTCTCGCAGACTTCCACTGTCATACCGTTCACAGGACCTCCCCTGCCCCCCGGCTGCAACAAACGTCATTGACCACTCTTCTCCTTCATGCGGCCCGCCTTGTCCTGCTCACTGCTACTGGTGGAGGTACTCTCAGTCATGTAGTGACCAAAGGTCCTGGCCTCCAGATCCTGCGTGTTGGAACCACCCTTCTTCTCCGTCCTTCGGAAATAGATCCTCTTGGCCCACTTCCAGGACTCAACGCCCAAGAAGAAGAGGAAGGTAGAAATAAAGACGATGCCCCATTCCCAGCTGATCCCGGTATGTTTGAAGACCTCATGGTTGATGACAGGGATATACAAGGTAGGAAAGATGGTAACAAACCCAGCGATGATGGCCCAGAACAAGAAGCGATTACGCCAGACATCGTACATCCATTGCGTAAAGTATTTTTTGCTTCCTGGCTGCATGCGGAAAAAGCTGCGACGCATATCGATCATCTCCCAGGCGAGGAAGAGCGCAAACCAAGTCAAACATGCGAAGCAGGTGGCGCGAGCACGGAAGACCGTATCGCAAGCCTCGGAATAGCTGGCATTGCAATTCTCGCCCAGATCACCGTCACCAAACCCGTAAAGGACGAGGGTGAAGGAGGCTAGGCAGAGCGTGGCGACCCAAAGACCGTATACAACCATATCGACTAGAACCTCTAGGGTAAAAACACCACGTTTGAGCTATACCAAGCGTTAGACATTGTGCACCATTTAGGGGCGCATGGCTCTGAGCTAGCGCGGGTAGTGAGTGCACTTACACTTTGAGGTGGTCGCTGCAAGATACCCGGGACAGCTACTTCAAAACCCAGTCCCATGTCCGGCATGCCCGAAGTAATCATGATGACCCACATGATCTCCACTGGTGCCAAGGGAAAGACGGATAGTCCGCGGGCATCCTTAAATGATAGGCCTATGAGTAACGTACAAGCCTGAGCAATGTTCTCGGCAAGGAGATGCAAAATAAATTTCTGGATATTGTCAAACATCCGGCGGCCCTCTTCAATGGCATTGAGAATGGACGCAAAGTTGTCGTCCGTCAGAACAATGTCAGATGCATCTTTGGCAACATCGGAGCCTGCTTGACCCATTGCGATGCCGACATCAGCGCGCTTCAGCGAGGGAGAATCGTTAACACCGTCGCCAGTCTGTAAAGCATGTGGTAAGCGGTAACTCAAGAACACGGATTGAAATCGAAAGAGACTAACCATGGCTGCAAACAACTTTCTGCGATGTAGAGCTTCTATCATTCGGACCTTAGTATTTGGAGCACAGCGAGCAATTACCAGAGGAAGGACAGGGAGCGCATCGATATCATCGTCAGAAAGCTTGTCGAACTGGCTTGCGGTCATAACCATCGAGCTAGCAACGTCTTTGCTGATCCGCTCCCTCCCAGCAAGATTGATTTTAAGAAAGCGGAAGCAGAAGGCCATTCTGTTACATATACTGAGCTGCTTGAAAACAACAAGTTTCTTGAGGACTACCTGAAAGTTGCATCCTTGGCAAACCTCGCCCACGTTTATGAGAGTCAGAATGGGGATTGGAACGCCAGAGGCGACCCCACCGAGATATCCATGCAAGTCTTCGCCTCTCGGTTTGATTGGAATCGCACTCGGCTCACATCGGGCGATGATGCAGCGTGGAAGCAGATCGCAGAGTTTCCCTTCGATTCCGATGTCAAAAAGATGTCAGTCATCTTCAAAGAGAAGCAGACGGACGAACGACATGTGTTTACCAAAGGAGCAGTTGAAAGGATAGTTACTTCATGCACCTCAATCTATTTGAATGAGGGACACGAGCCGACAGAGATGACGGAAGACATCCGCAATGAAATCCTGGAAAGCATGGAGTCGCTTGCTGCTCTTGGCCTTCGAGTTCTTGCCCTGGCCAGTCGCACTTATTCGGGCCAGATCGACGATGTCAATGAGATCAATCGGCAAGAAGTGGAAAACGACCTCACATTCAGAGGATTGATTGGCCTCTACGATCCACCTCGTCCTGAATCTGCCTCTTCTGTTCGGGCATGTCACGAAGCTGGTATTTCTGTACACATGTTGACAGGAGATCATCCCGGCACCGCTCGTGCTATTGCTGCTGAGGTGGAAATACTTCCATCCCGGATGGACCGAATCAGCAAAGACGTTGCTAGCTCGATGGTTATGACCGCAAGCCAGTTCGACAAGCTTTC
>QQTW01000765.1_pt1 | contig 21018 bp, 16 predicted proteins | sample 1904831 | NCBI WGS metagenome assembly QQTW01 (sample SAMN09435610, study PRJNA476489) | Subsurface metagenome, whole genome shotgun sequencing project. | reverse complement strand
ACTTGTAGAATCTGGGTTGAAGGCTCAGATTCCATCAAGTTTAGTAGTGGCATCAGCTGATAAGTAGAGGGATTTCCTAGCTGGAGGTACACAAACTGATAACGCGCTCCACAATACTTCTCGGTTAAGGTCTAAGCGGAATGGCATTAACACAAGGCGTCGTGTTACCAGCTTTGTGTCCCTGTAGAATAAAAGCCGGACGTAATCGGTAAAACAGGTGTCTGACCTATAGCTGATGTAAATGAGGTGACAACAGCAGCGCCATGAACTGGCTTGTAACAGCGATTATTACAGGGATAACATCCTTTGCTGCGACGAATATTGATGACATTGTCATTCTGATGCTCTTCTACGCCCAAGTGAATGTTACCTTTCGTAAGCGGCATATTGTTGCTGGTCAGTATCTAGGCTTCACAGCACTCATCATTGCCAGCTTGCCTGGTTTCTTTGGTGGCTTGATTGTGCCACGAGTTTGGATTGGGCTATTGGGGCTGCTTCCCATTGCCATTGGTATTAGGGAACTGGTGAATAGGCAAGACGATGCGGAGGCGGAAGTACAGACTATAACCACTGATTTTGAGCAATCCTCCAGCAGTAAAACTGCTGGAGCAATTCTAGCCAGTGTTCTGAATCCCCAAACCGTAAGAGTTGCAGCAGTAACAGTTGCCAATGGGGGTGACAATATCGGTATATATGTACCGTTATTTGCCAGTAGTAACCTGCCCAGTTTAGGAGTTATTCTCAGCGTCTTCTTTTTACTTGTAGGAGTTTGGTGCTACGTTGCCTACCGACTGACGAGCCTGCCTGCTGTCGCGAATGTTTTAACTCGTTATGGTAGAGCGCTCGTTCCTTTTGTGTTGATTGGCTTGGGGATTTTTATTCTGCTTGAAAGCGGTACTTATCGGCTACTACTCCCGCAGATTCAATAGCCTCCAATTAGATGCGCCCGATTAAGCAGTATTGACAATTGTAAAGGACATCTGTTGTCCTTTAACGCCCACTTGCCTATGTAGAGGCTTCTTGGCAGGGAACTTTGAGCGAGGTTTTTTGACGACACGGGGGTTACTTCTACCCTGTCTAGTCGGAATCTTTTCATCTAAGATTTCCCTAATTAGCCTGGTGTAAAAAAAGGGAGTTGCTCAGGTTTAAGATCTTGAAAATCAGGAATGGCTCGACGAATAACTTTGAGTGTACCAGTAAAACCTAGGCGCAATGGCGATATTCCAGCAAGTTCTGCTGCCGTAAACATGAGACGTCGCACTGCATAATGTCCAAGCAAACAGCCATAGATTTCTTGCACAACTTCACGGGGCCTAAGGGAACGAATCGGAGTTTTGCGCCCTAATAAATGTGTCTTGAGTTCGTCAATAGTATTTTCGACCTCCCACCTTTGATGATATTCAGCCGCTAACAATACAGCGGGAAACAAAGCAATATCCATCAAACTAGTAATCAGACGGTATGTTTGTTGCTGCTCATCACAATCAATCGTGTATTCGACCACTCGTACCTGTATCTTAGTGCCGCCTTTTTTCTTCGATTTACCGTCTGGGTAAATCCAACTCAAGTATGAACCATCATCCAAGACGAGTTCCACTTCAAATTTTACGTTGGCAGGAACTCGCCCCAAGTAGTGGCATGACCTAGCTAGAGTAGCGTTGATCATGGCATAGGAATGCAGTCCCCTGTCCCACATCAGCAGCATCCCTCCACTAACCGAGCGCAGCAGTTTTCGCGCCCGAACTCGCTCTCCCATCCGATAAGGACACATCAGGGCGTCCACAATTAAATGTGTCCCGGCTTCAATGAGCAACACTAACCGGACTTTTGGAAAAGCGGCTCTAGTCCCTGGACGGCTGCCAGGATACCCAAACACTCTGGCATTCGCCAAACTATCTGGTACATCCAACACTGTCCCGTCTACTGCCATGACTCGCAGTCCTTCCAGAAAAGCTCCTGGCGTTTCTTGTGTGGCTAACGGTCGCGCCACCCGCGTAAATAACTGACTCATCACTCTACACCCAACTCGCTGTCTAGCTTCAGTAATTGATGAGCTACTTGGTACTTTCCAATACTGTCCCAATCTCGTCCACTGCCTACTTAAACCGTTGACCAGATTCTTGAGGACGGTTCCCATAGAATCCGATGACCATAAACTCATCGCAATCACCAAACAGACTACCAGTTGAGATGGCAGCTTACGCTTACGCTCCTCCACACTGCCTGTGTTGCCAAGGGTTTGTGCGAGCACATCAGGGGGGATGACCGTTTCTATAGCTTTGAATACAAGGGCTGATTCGAGCACCGGGGAGATGAAGGAAAATTCTTTGATCTGCACTTCCCGTTACACTCTCTCTCAGGGGACAACAGTCACTCTACCTGATTTCTGCCTTAACCGAGAAGTATTGCCTCTTTGGAAGCCAATCGGTATTAACTATATTGCGGTTGTTTATAGTTAGAGGAAATTTGATGATCAGTAATAACTGTCACGCTTCCTTGTCTACTTCTTCAGTCAAACAAGTAGGATTTGATTTTCGGATTAACCCTGCCATTATTTATGAAATCAAGCAACATATTGACATTGTAGAGGTACTCTTAGAACATGTAAGGCTCAAGAAGAATGGCAAAGAGTATGTGGGTTTATGCCCCTTCCATGATGAGAAAACCCCCAGTTTCAGCGTCAGCCCCACGAAGCAGGTGTATCATTGCTTTGGATGTGGTGCAGCCGGAGATGTGATTAAGTTTTTAATGCAACTGGGCGAGCATTCTTTTCCCGATGTCGTGCAGGACCTGGGGCAACGCTATGGGATTTCAGTTAGTAACTTTCAGCAAAGCCCGACTGCTCGACTGCCCTATCCTCAGCCCAAAAAATCCAAATTAGAACTAGGCGAGACCAGGAAGGATTGTACGGTAGACAAAGTGTATGTGCAGCGATCGCACGAGCGCTTATTGCACTCAGGAGCGGTTCAAGAACAGGCGCTCGGTTGGCTAACTGGGACTGCCCGTAACTTCACTCCCCAGATGATTGCTCACTACCGATTAGGGTTGGAGTCTGTGCGGTACAAAAATGAGCATTCCGGGCAGTGGGAAAACTGGTGGGGGATTGCTATATTCATCCCTGTCCCTAGTCGGCCTGGGCGCTACTACAAAAAGGTGCGGGTAGCTCCGTGGGTAGTTGGGGATAGCAGACCTGATTACATCAAGGATTGGTATCAAAAAGGTGTCCCTGCAACTGTGTGGACTATTTATAATCCCGAAGGTGCTACGCAAACTTGGTACACGGAGGGCGAATGGGATGGCATGGCCTTGGCGTATTTGGCACATTGCCAGTCTGAAAAGGTAGCGATCGCCTGCTCTACTTCGGGTTGTGGCACAGTACCACCAGTTGAACAACTGAACGCCTTGACTTGTCCCTTATTCACGTTTTTTGATCGCAATGATGGACTGAACACGCTTGGGGTACGCCCTGGTGATAACGGTGCGAGAAAGCTAGTAGAAGTCTTGGCAGGACGCGGGGTTGTAGCACTTGTCCCAATGCCTGAAGATTGCGAAATCAAAGGTTGGGACGTATCAGATTCACTTGCACACGGCTACGGGATGAATGATTTTCGTGCTGCTGCTGGAGGTTCTCCTGGACTTATGGGGATAAGTTTTACTTATCTGCAAAAGCAGCGAGCAAGCGTGACCGAAGGTTATCAAAGTTAATAAATCCATAAGCTTGGCGTTTAATTAACTTAATTTTGTTGTTAATTCCCTCCATTGCTCCACTAGTTGTCCGATTAACAAAATAGTTGCAGATTCCATCTAAATGTCGCCGGATAGTCTGACTAGCTGACTGGTAAAATAACTGTGCGTACCTCAGCCACTTTTCTATTTTTGTTTTGCCCTGACTGAAAGTTTGGCTGGTTTCATAAATAAGGCGAAGTTCTGACTTCATTTCATAGGCTATTCTTAAGCTGGGGGATTGAGTTAACACCTGTTCTAGCTCGGCCTGTTTTTCTGGTGTCAAATCTTCTGCGTTCTTCAGTAGTAAATATTTACTTTTTCTGTTCGTTATCCCCAAACGCTTTCTCATTTTATTTAGCTCGTCGTTCACCTGTTTCATTACGTGAAATCGGTCAAAAACAATCCGGGCATTCGGGAAGACTTGTGCAATGACTTTTGGGAAACCACCCCACATATCTACGCTGACTTCTTCCACCTGCTCTCTCAGGTACAATGGCTGTTCCAGCAAGGCTTCCATCACTTTATCTTGCGTGTGACCATCAATGACTTCCAAAAGCTTTCCTCTTGCTATGTCACTCACAACTGTCTTGAAGTCTTGATGTCCTTTCCGGTTACTGATTTCATCTATGCTCACCCGAAGGACTGGTTGCCAGTTTTTTTTTTGATGCTGTTTACTAATGTAGTCAAATATTCCGAGTATCTCATCATACTTAAGTTGTTCTTCTCGACCTACTTGCTCGATATTTGTGGCAATTACTCGCTGATATATATACTCTTCATAACGTTTAGTATGTCGACGATATGATTCGAGAAACTCTAGATTTTCTGTCGTGTATTTTCCACAGTGGTCACACGTAAACTGACGACGGGGTACTTTCAAATACGCTCCTCGACCACAAATAGGTAGGTCTCTAATTAAAACTGGTCTATTTTGATGGATATCTTCTATATACTTCTGACAATGGGGACAAGTGATTCCATCATTCAATAGTCTCAAATTCAGGCACACAAAGTTTTCCATATCGTGGCAGCTTTCCACTGTCACATAGGGTAAAGCAAGGAGTCTGTCTAAATGAAAGTCCACAACTTTAGAGAGCGAGATTTAGTTACCTACAATACATTTTACCCCAAATACCCAGGAGAGCCCTCATTTACTACGGGATTAAGAATGAGGCGGATTTGAGTATCTCTCACGTAGTCTTTTGCCTGAGTCTTGAGCATTGAATGGCTTCGGAAAAGTACAAGTTGTTGAGAAAAAATTTCACTAGCAAACTGTTCTATCAATCGTTCAGTCACATATTCCATAACGGCAGGCTGAAGAGAGAAGAGAGCTGCACTCCTCTCAATTAATGAGCGCCGTCCTAAAGATTTAAGCGCTTCTGGTAATTTTTTTGAGGCTGGTGATACAATATCTAATTTCAATTCTGAAATTGAAACCGGTTCTCTATTAATCGCTAGCCAGTACATCACCTCCTTTTCTAACTCTGACAAGCGATCAAATTGACGAGCTAATAAATCCCGAATATCCTCAAAAACTAGCGTTTGTTGCCGAAGATATTCCATCAACTCAGAAACGTTGCCATCAAATAGCTCTTGAATTGTTGCGGCAACCATCTTCAATGCCAATGGATTGCCGGCATAGTGTTCAATCAGCATCCTCGACTCAGACTCTGTACTACAGAAGCAACCCTTGTCTTTAAAAATCTCCTGCCCTGCCGCAAAATCCAATCCACTCAGTTGTAATGCCCGAACGCTCAGTGCCTCTCCTTCTAGTAACGCAATTTCTTTGGGCTTCTCCCGACTCGTCAGCACCAGGCAGCTAGAGTGAGCCACTTCCCCCACACGACGGAGCAGCTCCCCATACTCCTCATAGCCGTCGCGATAATGCCCAGTACTCCCACTGCACAGAATCGACTCCGCATTGTCTAGTACAACCAGACAGCGATGTTTGTGTAGATACTTAAGCAGTCGCGATACTCTGCTACCTACGTCTGGTAATTCAGTTTTCGTTTCCTGGTGAGACAAAAACTTGAGCAGGTCATCTAGGATGGTTTTGATATCTGGGGCATCTTGCAGAGATTTCCAGATAACATATTCAAACTGATGCCGAATTTGTTCTACTAACTTCACAGCTAGAGAAGTTTTGCCAATTCCCCCCATGCCTAAAAGCGCTACTAATCGGCAGCGCTCCTGCACAATCCAATGCTCTAGCTGGGTAAGCTCTTCTGTGCGGTTGTAGAAAATTGCTACATCTACTGCCTCTGTCAGATCTTGTCGAGTGTAGGTGTTAACTTCGTTCAGCGTTGCACTAGCGCTTTCACTCTCTTGAATAACTGGCTTTGAGTAGTGACTTTTGTCCAGTTGTATGTTAAAGGATCTGAAAAAGCACTCTAGTGTTTGCTTATCAACGCCTTGTTCACGCTCTAACACCTTTGCGACTGTACGAGGAGCCAATCCAGTTCGTCCGCTTAATTCGTCAACGGTGTACCTGGTGCCAGAATTTAATTGAATCTCCGAATCACGTCTGGCATCCTGCAGTTTCTTCCATCCTTGAGAAGTCAGGATAACTCCGCGTAACCTTTTTGACTTTTGTAAAGACATTGGACTTGGATGAGATGTTGTTGGGCATAGCATTCAGCAATTTCACCGTTTACCTCTCTCGATAGCTTTTAGGTATAATTACTGTGCAGTATGAATTATAAGCTTCTAGGTGAAGGCAGTGGTATCCTAAACTTGCAGAAACTTAGCAATAGCGAGCGCGAAAGTTAAGCAATTTAACCATCGCTCAGGTTGAGATTCTATAGTGTCTGCAAAGTATTATGGCAGTAGCGATCGCGAAATTCATCAATAAAGTTACTTAAGTTTTTCTTTAACAGAGCAATACTTAAATTGTCAAGTCTTGGATAAAACGGTAAGAACTAAACGATTCTAGGAATTCGTCAACTTTATGTTACATAGAAAACAAAATAAGAACGAGTGACTAGAATTGCTTGATATAAGGTAATTAGTTATCACAGGTTGTCAAATAATCTACTAGCCATTTGTCTAGGCTATACTCTATCCATTTCACCAGTGTCTTCGGCCTCACTGTATGACATAATATCTAGGCTGCGTGGGTTTAGCGCCGTTTTACATGGTAGTTCAGCAATGCAGCCCTATGGGGCAAGTTTATGAATTTACATTTATGTGCCATAGTCTGAATACAAGACAGAGCTTTTCGGAACTACGTTTGTGATCTTGTGTGGATTAAGTGCAGTAGATGACCTTTATACTTTTGTATTTTCAAAAACCTGAAGATACCACATCGCAACGTGTTGTAGAGTTCAATTCCGAGGTCGTTACGCTATTTCAAAAGGAGAATGAAGAATGAAGCTGGAAGGTAAGGTAGCCTTAGTGACTGGCAGCAGCCAGGGAATTGGTCAAGCAATTGCTATACGCCTTGCCCAAGAAGGCGCAGATATCGTGATCGATTATCGCTCTCATCCGGATGGTGCCCAGGAAACCCTAACCAAAGTGGAAGCTAGCGGGCGAAAAGGCTTTATTCTCAAAGCAGATTTGGGTGTTGTGAGCGACGTCCGCCGGATGATTGCCGAGGGAATCCAACACTTCGGCAAGCTGGATATCCTCGTGAACAACGCTGGCTTAGAAAAGAACGCCTCATTCTGGGAGGTGACAGAAGCAGACTATGACAGTGTTGTCAATGTCAATATGAAAGGGGTGTTTTTCGCGACACAAGCGATTGTGCAGCACCTAATGGAGACCAAGCGGCCTGGGAAGATTATCAACATCAGCTCTGTACATGAAGAACTGCCTTTCCCTCATTTTACTTCGTATTGTGCCAGCAAGGGCGGTGTGAAGATGATGATGCGTAACCTGGCAGTTGAGCTAGGTCCTCTTGGAATCACGATCAACAATATCGCACCAGGAGCAATTGAGACGCCCATCAACGCCAAGCTTTTGAACGATCCGGAAAAGCTTAGTGCTGTAATCAACAACATCCCGCTAGGTCGCCTGGGTCAGCCTTCTGATGTAGCCTCCCTGGTCGCTTTTCTAGCATCACCGGATGCAGATTATGTGACTGGCACAACTTTGTTTGTGGATGGTGGACTGCTCTGGAACTATCAGGAGCAGTAGACTGACATCTTGCACCTCATCGACACTAGGGAGGCAGAAGCCCTCCAATCCTGGTTCCCAGGCTACAGCCCGGGAACCAGAACACCAATGACTTTTAAGGAGATACCATGAAAGCTGCTGTGTTGCCCGCTTATAACCAACCTCTCGAGTTTCAAGACGTGCCTGTGCCGACAATTGGCCCTTTGGAAGTGCTGATAAAAGTCCATGCCTGCGGAGTCTGCGGTTCAGACGTGCACTTGGTAGACGGGGGGTTTAAAGGAATGTCGCAAGTGCCGGTTATTCCTGGTCACGAAGTTGCTGGAGTGATTGAACAGGTTGGCGAACAAGTTAACTATCTCAAACCTGGCGATCGCGTCGGTATTCCTTGGGCGCAGGGGACCTGTGGTCACTGTCGCTATTGCGTACGCGGTGAATCGACTCTGTGTCCTGAGCAACAAGCCACCGGCATCAGCCTGAATGGAGGTTATGCTGAGTATGCCAAAGCACCTGCCCGCGATGTGACTGTGATTCCTGACGAGATATCCTTTGAGGAAGCAGCACCCCTGTTTTGTGCGGGGGTTACTGTTTACACCCCCTTCAATTATGTCGGTTACAAACCAGGACAAACAGTTGCCGTACTTGGCATGGGAGGACTTGGACATTTGGCACTTCAGTTTGCCCATGCCTTGGGAGCAAACACAATCGCGGTGAGCCGAGGTGCAGACAAACTTCAGCTTGCTAAAGAAAAACTGGGAGCGGATGTTGCGCTCGACTCTAGCAGTGATGATTGGATAGAAAAAATGCAGCAGATGGGAGGTGCCGATGTGATCCTCTCGACTGCCAACTCTTCAAAGCTAATGGGTCAGGCCATCCATGCTCTTGCTCCAGAAGGAACCTTAGTATTGCTGGCTGTGGATGATAAAGAACTAGTTTTACCACCACCGATGGAGTTGATTGGTGGTCGCCGTAAGGTGATGGGTAACCCAAGCGGCTCGATCAAAGATATGCGCGAGACGCTAGAAGTTGCTGCCAAACACGGTGTTCGCCCGATGGTAGAAACCCACCCCTTTGAAGAGGCTCAAGTTGCCCTCGACCGTGTACGTGACGGCAAGCCACGTTTCCGAGCAGTGCTGAAGATAGTTTGATGGAATAAGGAGACTCGGCAAGTGAATACTGATATTAATCTTTTCTCACCGATTAAGCTTGGCCCTTACAAGCTCCCGAATCGTATAGTCATGGCACCGATGACTCGTTTGCGTGCCGGGAGTGGGGGCGTACCAGTGCCAATAAATGCTACCTACTATACACAACGAGCGTCAGCAGGACTTGTCGTCAGCGAGTGTACTATGGTTTCGCCACAGAGCCTGGGGTACATGAACTGTCCAGGTATTTATTTACCAGAACAAGTTGCAGGTTGGCGGCTTGTAACCGACGCCGTGCATGCCGATGGGGGGCTGATCTTCCTACAACTTTGGCATTGTGGGCGCGTCTCGCACCCATTGTTGCAAGGTGGGGCACTCCCGGTCGCACCCTCCGCGATTGCAGCTGAGGGTGAACTCCACACCCCTGAAGGAAAGCGCCCGATGGAGACACCCCGCGCTTTGGAGACGCACGAGATTTCGGGGATTGTCGAGGATTTCCGCAAAGCAGCTGAAAACGCGCTTACTGCCGGATTTGACGGGGTAGAACTTCACGGTGCCTTCGGCTACCTGATTGACCAGTTTCTCCAAGACGGGTCGAACCAGCGGACAGACGAATACGGTGGCTCAATTGAGAACCGCGCTAGATTCCTTTTAGAAGTGGTCGAAGCAGTCGCAGATGTATGGGGTGCAGACCGGGTTGGCGTCAAACTCTCGCCTAGTAATACTTTTTACAGCATGTACGACTCGAATCCGAAAGCGACATTTGGCTACGTGGTAGAAGCCCTTGATCGCTTTGGCTTGGCTTATGTCCATATGATGGAGCCGAATGAGAAAGACATAGCGACTCGTGAGGTGCTGAATCCTGTGATGCCTATTTTCCGCCCAATTTTCAAGGGCACGCTGATCGCCAATGGTGGCTTTGACAAAGAAAAAGGGAATGCCATTTTAGCATCTGGTGGTGCGGATCTGGTCTCGTTTGGCAGGCTGTTCTTGGCGAATCCGGATTTGCCGAAGCGCTTTGAAGTAAACGCTGGGTTAAACACGCCTGATCCAAAGACGTTCTACGGTCAAGGCGATAGCCAAGCCGAGAAGGGATACACCGATTACCCATCACTCGAGTTCCAAGCTAGTTAGTAACTCAAAAGACGCTTTAATCACATTTAATAAGTAAGAATTATGGCCAAGCTCACAGGGTGGAGACAATTGCATTGGCCAGAATATGGTGCAGAACTTCTCGGCACAGCATTTGTGATCTTTGTCGGACTGAGTGCAGTCGTCTTCGATATGGGCAAGGGCTTACCGATGGAGCAGCTCATACCTGATCACAGCACTCGTTTGCTGATTACAGGACTGATATTTGCTGGCAGTGGGTCGCTGGTGGCGATTTCGCCCCTCGGCAAACTAAGTGGTGCACACCTTAACCCCGCCGTGTCGCTCGCCTTCTGGGTACAAGGCAAAATGCACAATCATGACATCGGCGGATATATTATTGGACAATTCCTTGGTGCCATTCTCGGTGCTGCGCTGTTGATAGCTGTGTGGGGAAGGTATGCTGCCAGTATGAATAATGGTATGACCTTACCTGGGACAGGTTACTCGCTTGGTTACGTATTTCTGGCTGAAGTGTTCATGACCTTTATGCTGGTGTTATCCATCTTTATTTTTGTGAGTAACCAACGACTGATGCGCTGGACACCACTAATGACGTGGTTGTTAGTGGCAACAATGGTCTGGTTGGGAGCAGCCATTTCTGGTACAAGTGTGAATCCGGCACGTAGCTTTGGACCAGCTTTATTGACGTGGTTTTGGCAAGACCAATGGCTCTACTGGATTGCTCCACCGCTTGGCGCAATGATTGCTGTAGGAGCCTTTCGACTGCTAGCCATGGGTGAGCGCGAAATTTTGACAGCAAAACTGTTTCACGTTCCCCACTACCGCTGTATTTTCAAAAACATCAGGGTTCCACATCGTCAACCGCGATAGATCCATTATCCAGGAGGAATATGACTCAAGAAGAAATAAGATTGGCAGCAGACCGCGAGCGCACAGCCTACTGGAAACGGTGGGGACCCTACTTGAGTGAACGGCAGTGGGGAACAGTACGGGAAGACTACAGTCCTGATGGCGCAGCTTGGGACTATTTCCCACACGAGCAGGCTCGCTCCCGCGCCTATCGATGGGGAGAAGATGGTATTGCTGGAATTTCTGATAACCATCAAAAACTGTGTTTTGCCATTGCCCTTTGGAATGGCGAAGATCCAATTCTCAAAGAGAGAATGTTTGGTTTAACGGGAAACGAAGGCAATCATGGGGAAGATGTCAAAGAATACTACTTCTATTTGGACAACACCCCCACACACTCCTACATGAAATGTCTTTACAAATATCCGCAAGCTGCTTTCCCCTATGCCCAATTAGTTGAAGAAAATCGGCGGATTGGTCGCCAAGGTCCAGAGTTTGAATTGCTCGACACGGGCGTGTTCGCTGATGACCGCTACTTTGATGTTTTCGTAGAGTATGCCAAAAATTCCCCTGAAGATATTCTAATTCAGGTTAGTATCACCAACCGAGGACCGGAAGAGAAAACGCTGCATTTATTGCCCACTCTTTGGTTTCGAAATACTTGGTCTTGGGCTCCCGATCAAGAAAAGCCCTTCCTGAAGGTTCTCAAATCTGACACTGACTTCAGTGTGATAGAAGCCTCGGAGCCAAAGTTGGGAGATAGATGGCTGTATTGTGACAGTGCTATGGAGCTGCTGTTTACAGAAAATGAAACTAACAACGAAAAATTATTTGGTGTGAGTAATGCTTCTCCTTACGTGAAAGATGGTATTAACGACTATATCATACACGGTCGAAAGGAAGCAGTCAACCCAAATCAACTTGGAACCAAAGCCTCAGCCCATTATACGTTATCAATCGGGGGAGGCGAAACTAAAACAGTGCGGCTGCGGCTAAATGATTCGTCTACTTTAACCCAACCGTTCGAGGGTGAGTTTGATACAATTTGGCAAGCTCGTAAGCGAGAGGCTGATGAATTTTATGAGCGCATTTCTCCCTTCCAAATGTCAGAGGACATGCGGAATGTGCAGCGACAAGCATTTGCTGGTATGTTGTGGAGCAAACAATTTTACTACTACGTAATTGAGGATTGGCTCAAAGGTGATACTGCTGGTTCCCAGCCACCGCGAGAGCGTATGAATGGGAGAAACCACGAATGGGTTCATGTATTTAATAACGACGTTCTATCGATGCCAGATAAATGGGAGTATCCCTGGTTTGCCACTTGGGATTTAGCTTTTCATTTAATTACATTTGCCATGATTGATCCGGATTTTGCCAAGCGGCAAATTACCCGCTTGACACGGGAATGGTATATGCATCCCAACGGTCAACTCCCATCGTATGAATGGGCCTTTGGTGACGTTAACCCGCCTGTACACGCCTGGGCGGCTTGGCGGATCTATAAAATTGAGCAAAAAATGTATGACCGTACAGATAAACTCTTTTTAGAAAAAGTATTCCAAAAATTGCTGTTTAACTTTACCTGGTGGGTTAATCGTAAGGATTTTGAAGGTAAAAATATTTTTCAGGGCGGCTTTCTGGGCATGGATAACATTGGTGTATTCGACCGTAGCGCAGAACTACCAGTTGGTGGATACATCCAACAGGCAGATGGTACAAGTTGGATGGCTATGTATTCCCTAAATATGCTGAAAATTGCGCTGGAACTAGCAAAAACAGATGTAGCTTATGAAGACATCGCCAGTAAGTTTTTTGAGCATTTTTTACGGATTGCTGATGCAATGGATGGTATTGGTGACAAAGAAATAGCACTGTGGGATGAAGAGGATGGCTTTTACTATGATGCCCTGCGTTTCCCCGACGGTCGTCAGTGCCCGATGAAAGTGCGATCGCTGGTGGGGCTGATTCCACTGTTTGCGGTCGAGACTCTGGAAGTAGAAGATTTTCATCAGCTCCACGGCTTTAAGAAGCGAACGGAATGGTTTATTGAGAATCGCCCCGATCTGACACAAAATATTGCTTGCATGCGGACAGAAGGTATGGGTGAGCGAAGACTGCTAGCGATCGTGTATCCAGATAAACTTCGAGGTATCCTCCAAACAATGCTAAATGAAGGGGAATTTCTCAGCCCTTATGGTATCCGCTCCGTTTCTAAAGTTCACGAGTCGCATCCCTACGTTCTGACTGTGGATGGACAAGAGTATGGGGTGGATTACGAGCCCGCCGAGTCCAGCACTGCTATGTTTGGTGGTAATTCCAATTGGCGCGGACCAATTTGGTTTCCCATAAATTATCTACTTATCGAATCGTTACAAAAGTTCCATCACTACTTGGGCGATAATTTTAAAGTGGAGTGTCCAACTGGTTCTGGTCAAATGATGACACTTTGGGAAGTCGCCAGCGAGTTATCGCAAAGGATGATGCGAATTTTCTTGCAAGATGCGTCTAGTCGGCGGCCTACTTATGGAGGAACAGAAAAATTTCAAACCGACCCGAATTGGCGCAATCTAATTCTTTTCAACGAGTATTTTCATGGCGACAACGGTGCCGGGCTCGGTGCCTCTCATCAAACTGGTTGGACAGGTATAGTGGCAAAATTGATCCAGCAGCAGGCAGAATATGACGAGCAAAATAAAACAGAGTAAGGTATTATCAAGTTATTAAGGAGTTAAGCGTGAGACTGAAGCTAAGACGTCGAAGGTTTGGGCAGTTAGTGATCGTAAGTGCAGTAGCAGCGGCGTTCGGCAACCTTACAAAGAACACCTTCGCGCAAACTAGCCCCAAGCGCCCCACCCCAGCACAACAAACGTTTCAGTCCGCTGGTAGTGTTGACGTGACATTGCGCGTCAACGGTGCGTCACAAGCACTTACCATAGAGCCGCGTGTGACGCTACTCGACGCACTGCGAGAGCGGATTGGTCTGACTGGTACCAAGAAGGGTTGCGATCATGGACAATGTGGTGCGTGCACTGTGCTTGTTGATGGGCGACGTGTCAACTCGTGTCTCACATTAGCGGTAATGACAGAAGGTGCAGAAATTACGACGATTGAAGGTTTAGCTAAAGGTGATGAACTCCATCCTATGCAGGCGGCATTCATCAAGCACGACGGTTTTCAATGTGGCTACTGTACGCCTGGACAAATCTGCTCAGCAGTCGGGATGTTGAGTGAAGTAGCAGCGGGTACAGCAAGCGCAGTGACAGCGGATGTTAGAGAGACAAAACGATCAGAGCTGACAGATGTAGAGATTCGTGAGCGGATGAGCGGCAACATCTGCCGATGCGGTGCTTACCCTGGCATTGTTGCAGCAGTGCATGAAGTAGGTGAGACGAGTAAGGCATAAGTATAAAACCAACCCATGAAACCATTCACTTACGTGCGTGCCACAAGCCAAAGTACAGCCATCGAGAGCGTCGCCACTGACAAGAGCGCGAAGTTCATCGCGGGTGGCACGAACCTGATAGATTTGATGAAGGAGTACGTCGAGCTGCCTGACCGCCTCGTTGACATCACACGGCTGGAGCTGGCAGATATTGAAGAACGGGCGGGCGGTGTGCGACTCGGCGCAGGAGTGCGCAACAGCGACACAGCGAATCATCAACTGGTACGTCAACGTTACCCACTGGTCTCTCAAGCCATCCTTGCTGGAGCCAGTCCGCAATTGCGGAACATGGCAACGAATGGGGGAAACTTGCTGCAACGTACACGCTGCTACTACTTCACCGACACAGCCATGCCCTGCAACAAGCGTGAGCCGGGTACGGGTTGCGGCGCTATTGAAGGCTACAACCGCATACATGCCATCTTTGGCACAAGTGAACAGTGTATCGCGACGCATCCGTCAGATATGTGTGTCGCTCTCACCGCTTTGGATGCAGTGATTCAAGTTGAAGGACCAACAGGGAAAAGAAGCATTCCGATCGCAGAGTTTCACCGGCTACCCGGCGACACGCCGCAGATTGACACAAACCTGCGGCGCGACGAACTGATCACCGCTATTGACTTGCCCGCTTCGTCTGCCGTTTTCGCAGGGGCGTCGCACTACTTGAAGGTAAGAGACCGCGCAAGTTATGCATTTGCCCTGATTTCAGTTGCTGCCGCTCTCGATATTGACAATGGTACTATCCGAGCGGCACGAGTGGCAATGGGTGGCGTGGCACACAAGCCGTGGCGTGCGTTTGCAGCAGAGAAGATTCTGATCGGCGCTAAGGCAAACGAGCAGACATTCGCGGCGGCGGCGGCGGCGACTATTCGCGAAGCCAAGCCCCAAAAGTACAACCGATTTAAAGTGGAAATGTCCAAACGGGCGCTCGTACGGGCGCTTACTACCGCTGCATTTGGAGAAACTGCATGAGTCAAACACTTGGCAAAAATAACAATGCTGACAATGCAGGAAACAAAGCCGTTGGGAAGTCAATCAACCGAGTTGATGGACGCCTCAAGGTGACGGGAGCAGCACGCTACTCGGCGGAAATTCCTGTAGAAAAAATTACTTATGGGGTGATCATCGGGAGCACTATCGCACATGGGAGGATCAAGAGCATCGATACGCGCGCGGCTGAAAGTTCGCCTGGCGTACTTGCTATTCTGACGCACCTCAACGCCCCAAAGCTCCGCCCAATGCCAGCTTTGGCAGCAGGCGGAGCCGCACTCGAAAGCCGCGTCCCCCTACAAGATGCTTTTATATATCACAGTGGACAGAACATCGGTGTTGTCATTGCTGATACTTTTGAACGCGCCACGCACGCTGCCACGCTAGTTCGCGTCACCTATGAAGAGCAGCCGCCTGTGGTTGAAATGGAGCGCCAACGGGCGAAAGCAGTTGTACCGAAAGAAAAAGTCGCAGGCAAACCACCAGACACTGTGCGCGGCAACCCGGCACAAGGTCTGGCTCAAGCAGACGTGCGTGTTGAGGAGACTTACACCACACCCACCGAGCACCACAACCCAATGGAACCCCACGCCACAACTGCAATGTGGGAGGGAGAAAGGCTGACTGTTTATGATGCGACGCAGTACACTTTCGGCGTGCGGAAAACGTTAGCAGAGACTTTCGGGATACCTGAAGATAACGTACGTGTTGTGTGCCACTTCATCGGTGGTGCGTTTGGCTGTAAAACCATGTGGTCGCAAGTCTCGCTCGCTGCTCTCGCCGCCCGTTACACACGTCGTCCAGTAAAACTAATTTTGACACGCGAGCAAATGTTCACAATGGTTGGTCATCGAGCGCAGACTGAGCAGCAAGTTACACTCGGCGCAAAGCGTGACGGTCACCTAACTGCAATTATGCATAAGGGGATCTCGCATACCTCACAAGCAGAGGTAGGTGAATTCGTTGAACCATACACCGTCGCAACACACATGATGTATGCCAGCCCGAACTTGCAGACATCGCAACGTTTAGTACGCCTCAACAAGGGAATACCAACGTATATGCGCGCTCCCGGAGAAGCACCGGGGATGTACGCATTAGAATCTGCACTCGACGAACTTTCTTACGAGTTGCGGCTTGACCCCATCGAGCTACGCTTGCGCAATCATGCAGACACTGACCCCGATGAAAACCTTCCATGGTCAAGCAAATCGCTCAAAGAGTGTTACAAACTCGGTGCGGAAAAGTTCGGCTGGTCACGGCGAAATCCTACACCGCGTTCGATGCGTGACGGACGTTACCTGATTGGGATGGGAATGGCAAGTGCCACTTACCCTGTGTACCGCTTTCCCGCTACTGCCAGAGCGCGGATTCTGCAAGATGGCAGCGCTGTTGTGTATAGCAGCACGCACGAGATGGGCACGGGTACAGCAACGGTGATGGCGCAAGTCGCCGCCGATGTGCTTGGGGTGCCTGTCGAACGTGTGCGGTTTGAACTCGGTGATACTGATTTGCCGCGGGCACCGGTATCGGGCGGTTCGGCGACAATGGCGAGCGTTGGTACCGCTCTCCAGGGAGCAACACAGGCAGCCCGCGCAAAGGTACTTGAGCTAGCGCGCATGGACACTCGTTCGCCACTCTACGGCATCCCGGAAACGGAAATCGCGTTTGAGAACGGACAAATCTTTCTCAAGAGTGAACCGACTAAGAGCGAAACTTACGAAACTGTGCTCAAACGCCAAAATTTGCAGCAAGTTGAAGCAAACTTTGATGCCAAGTTTGACGAAGCCCAGAAGAAGTTTTCAATGCACTCCTTCGGCGCACAGTTTGCTGAGGTGCGCATTGATCCTGACTTCGGGGAAGTGCGTGTCACGCGGTTTACAGGAGCCTTCGCTACGGGGCGGATTATGAATTTTAAGACGGCGCGATCGCAGATGATTGGTGGTATTGTCATGGGTATCGGCATGGCGCTACTAGAAGAGACGGTGACTGACAGTCGATTCGGGCGCATCGTCAATCGCAACCTCGGCGAGTACCACGTGCCTGTCAACGCGGATATACCCGCAATTGAGGCGTACTTCGTGGAAGAAACAGACCCGCACGTCAACCCCATTGGAGCTAAAGGTGTGGGTGAGATCGGCATCACTGGCGTTGCGGCAGCAGTGGCAAACGCCGTCTATCACGCGACGGGCAAACGCATCCGTGAGCTGCCGATTACACCAGACAAGTTGCTGTGACGAAGTTAGGGGAACACCAAGCCCAAAAATCGAGCCAGAGAGCAATCACACCCACGGCAAAATTGTGCTAGAAGTCATTGGTTGATACTCGAAAGAAAAGAGTTTGACCATCATGCGAGCAACCGTTTATCATGCCCCTGGCGACGTTCGAGTCGAAAATGTTCCCGACCCGAAAATTCAGCAACCTACCGATGCGATCGTGCGGATCACTCACGCCTGCATTTGCGGTTCAGACCTGTGGTTCTACCGAGGCTTAGACAATTGGAAGCCAGGCTGGCGGACGGGTCATGAGTGGATGGGCATCGTTGAGGAGGTTGGAACCGAAGTCCGCACCGTCAAGCGAGGCGATCGCGTGCTTGCCCCTTTCGCCTTCTCCGACGGCTCCTGCGAGTTCTGTTCTAAGGGGCTGCAAACCTCCTGCGTCAAGGGTGGCTTTTGGGGGGGTAAGTCTAACGATGGTGGGCAAGCAGAAGCGGTGCGGGCTCCATTTGCCGATGGCACACTGGTTGTTTTGCCAAGCGTTGTTGAGGGTGATGACCGGATACTCACCGCCATCTTGCCACTCACTGATGTGATGGCGACGGGTCACCACGCTGCCGTCTCGGCTGGAACGCAGCGTGGGGGAACCGTGGCAGTAGTCGGCGATGGCGCTGTTGGGCTGTGTGGAGTGCTGGCAGCCCGTCGGTTGGGAGCCGAACGTATCATTATCCTCGGTCGGCACGACAGTCGCATCGAACTGGCGCGGCGCTTTGGAGCGACCGATGTGGTGAAGAGCCGGGATGAGCAGGCGATTGGGGAGGTGCTTGAGATGACTAATGGAGGGGTGGAGTCAGTGCTTGAATGCGTTGGTGCCAAGTCGTCTATGGACACTGCAGTTGGAATCACGCGCCCCGGCGGCATGATCGGTTACGTCGGGGTACCCCACGGTAGCGAAACAATCAACCTCTCAGGCATGTTCATGTCCAATATTGCCTTGCGCGGCGGGGTTGCACCAGCCCGTGCCTACATTCCTGAGCTACTTGCCGACGTAGTTGCAGGTACACTTGACCCTTCTCCTGTGCTCGACCTAACTGTTGATCTGGATGGTGTCCCCTCTGGATACGCTGCTATGGATGGGAGGGAGGCGATTAAGGTGATGGTACGGCCTTAAACTCCTAGTCTTATAATCGCCGGGTAATCTGCTGTAGGCCGTTTTAAATACGCAAAACCAAAGCCAAAACTTCAAAACGGGATGCGCCAAAATTTCAGCAGCGTCAGTTGCACTTTGAGTTTACGTCTGACCATATAACATTTGTAATACCATCAGAGCTGCGTGAGGTAATTACAACATTACCCAGGAGTCTTTTAGGGGTTGGGCTGTAGCAATCAAGTGGCTTGTTGAGGTTTCAATTCTTGTATCAGGGCTTGACACTGCTGACTGGCATCTCTAGCCTGTCGCATCAAATCAAGTCCTTGTTTGCGATTCATTTTAGAAGTTTCCAAGGCTTGACGGCTTAACACTGCGGCTTGACAGCTTAACTCTTTGATTTTAATTTTGAGTTCTTCCATCTCATTCCTCTAGTTCTGAAATTACAAAATCTAAATTTTCCGCAACAATGCTTCAATTGTTGTTTGCTTCATTATAATTGCCAAAATTGCGTATTTAGGCATCATTCCCTACTACTCACCCCTCAGAATGAGTACATTTAGTAATGAAGTGAGTAGATACTCAGTCAACTGCTTCCAAAGCACTTATAATACAGGCGAATTCTGACATACAGAGGTTTTCCTAAGTCATGGGCAAAATTACTTCTATTGTCTTTGGCTGCACACCAATCTTGTTATTGCTCTCCTATCAGTTCGAGCACCTTATCCACTTTGACTCGACAGGTGAGGTTGCCGTTAGATGCGGCAGTAGCAGCATCCTCAACTGAGACAAACCTGCCGCCTGCTTATCTCATTACCCCGATGAAGGTTTTGCAGGCTGAAAGATACACCGAGGGAGTTGTCTTTGATCGCGAGGGCAACCTCTACTTCTCCCAAACTAAAGCCGGGACAATCACAGTCTTAGCTGCTGATGGCTCCCGTCGAATCTGGTCCCAGGTTAGAGGTGCGAATGGGCACAAGATCATGCCTGACGGTACCCACCTCGTCGCTGCCCAAAACTCGATAGTGCAGCTAAATGCCAAGGGCAAGCTCCTGAAGGTGGTTGTGAAGGAATTTAATGGCAAGCCCCTGCAATCTCCTAACGACCTCAGCCTTGACTTGCAAGGCGGTTTTTACTTCACTGACGCCGGCGACTCAAATCTGAAGAATCCAAACGGCACAGTCTACCATGTAGATTCCAGTGGAAAAATTAGCCAGGTCGTTACCGGGTTGGCTTACGCTAATGGCATTGTTCTCACTCCTGATCGGCAGCGCCTCTTTGTCGCTGAGAGCAACAAAAACCGGATTCTCGTCTACGACGTGCGATCGCAAGGAGTGGTAGGACCACAGAAAGTGTTTGCCCTCCTTCCAGTTAAACAGGGAGAGCAAATTGACAATAAGCCAGATGGAATGTGTCTTGATACAAGGGGAAATCTCTACGTGGCTCATTACGGGATGCGGCAAGTGGAGGTCCTCGATTCTAACGGTCAGCTAATCCGCCAGTATCCGAGTGGCAATCTCACCAGTAGCAATTGTGCTTTTGGAGGTCCAGATTTGAACCATCTTTTCGTGACTGGTGGTATAGAAACAGAAGACGGTCAGGGAGGAATCTTTCGCTTAGATCTAGGTAACTAATGAACCACAAAGACGCCACGAGCGCCAAGGGAAGAATTTCTAGAATTATTTAGGACTGCTATAGACATTACGGCGCAGATGTTGCTCGTTTAGCAAGCCAGAGCTGCTTTGGGTTGTCCTCGCTCAAAAGGAAAACACCGTTCTCAATGTGCCTGTAATAATTGTGCCATTGGCGTCCTGATTTGCAGGATTGGTAATTACCTGCACTAGAGGTGTGATTCGAATGTTGTCGCTAAGTGGGAAGTTGTAAAACGCTTCGAGATTGGTCTGAGTCGCGTTTCCCACACCACTTTCAATAAACGGCTGACCAGCAGCTATACCAGCCAAAGCACCTGGTACTAAAAGGTTCCGGAACGCTATACCAGCCATCCAGTAGTTGGGGTTAATGTCGCCAAAGACTGTATCATTGTAGCTGCCATAGCCGTAACGGCCAAAGATAGCAAGCCGTTGCGACACCGCTAGTTCCAAGTTGGCTCCGAACACATCAAAACGGCTATCAAATAAATTACCGCCGCTGTACTGGAGCCGCAAAGCAAAAGTTGTAGAGGGGGAGTATTCCAGCTCAACTGTACCCTGGTAAACATCTCCAAACAATCCACGATCTCCACCACCGTTAGGATACAGCAGTCTGGTGAACGGAAAT
>QQTW01000764.1_pt1 | contig 21055 bp, 21 predicted proteins | sample 1904831 | NCBI WGS metagenome assembly QQTW01 (sample SAMN09435610, study PRJNA476489) | Subsurface metagenome, whole genome shotgun sequencing project. | reverse complement strand
ATCGCGGCAAGGTGAGAAAATGAATGCACAAGCTCTTTGGCCGCGTTTACGATCGGTGTATCTTTTTCCTTTTATGTCAAAAGTTTAGTTTTCTTCATCTTTCTACATATTTACACCAACCATGAATCTGCGGTGTATAACGGTAGGATAAAATCTAAATTTTTTTCAGAGAAGCCTGAAATGTTTAAGAAAATATCAAAAAAATAGACGTGTGAGCTAAAAACTGCTGGGCAGCAGCAATAAAGAGTTGTTAAGCGCTGGGAGAAAGACTAATGAGTGAAACTAACAAAGTAACAAGTCCGCCATTTCCAGAAGTGTGTAATTGTGTTAATTCAACACAAGCCGAGCTAGCAAACTTTTCTGATGTTGATTTACTTGAGGAGCAGATAATAGCTGTGCATTCTGCCACTAGGACTTTGGATGAAACAGAGTATACAGCGGCCAACTGCTGCGCTGGAGAGTGGTCAACATTTTCCAATTGGATGGAGGAAACGGACAATTGCTCAGCATCACCCACACCAGCTGATGTAGCTTCGTTAGTTGCCTTAATTCAGGATATCCGCGCATCCAACACGAATTTGCTAGAGCGAACGATTGAGTTAGAGCAATCATTAGCCGAGAGCGGGGATGAATTGCTGGTAGAAAAAACGCGATCGCATAACGCCGAATCGCTCCTGAGCGAAAAACTTGATACTCTTACAGCCGTTCAAAAGCAAGTTCATTCTCTTTCTAAACAACTAGAAACCGCTCATCAAACAGTACAACAACAGCAAGCTTCAATTAAAAACTTAACAACTCAATTAGTAACTAGCTCTGAACGCATTGCACAGATGGAACGAGAGTGTTCCCTGACGCAATCTAACTACAACGAAAAGTCCCATCAGCTGATGCAATCAGAAAATTCTAGTCGAGAATTACGCTGCCGCTTGATTCGGCAGCAACGCTATACTATGCAATTAAAAGTTGCTCTAGAAAAATCTCTAGATTCCCCAGTTGGCTGCTATCAATCTCAAGATTGTAACGACTTTTCCAGGCAAGCAGAGTCTGTATTTCCACAAGCACAACCAATTACACCTTGGTCAGTACCAACGCCATCCAATACCCTTGAGCTAGAGCCTACCTGGACTGGATCGAGTGTTAATAGTCAATCATACTTTGACTGCACGCCTTCAACATCAGTCCAGCGGGGCTTCTTCTATACGAAGGACTTTGATGTAGATCGAGAAGATACTAACTGGCAAGATGTATTCACCTTGTTGGATGAGACAGAAGTAGAAACTAACAATTCAGAAATAGATTTATTCGTAGCTAAAACCGTATCTACTCCACAAACTGAAGGTTTAGGCGAGTTGGATATGCTACTGGAACAGCCAATCGCATTTAGTCCCAATAGCAAATCTATTTCTGAACCTGTATTAGCACAAACAAATCAATCGCCCCAAGATTCATCTGAGCCGAAAACCAAATCCACTCAGGTAAATTATAACTGGCCATCACCAGTAGTTTATCCATTACATCCTCCTAAAGGTAGAAAGTCACTATCAGCCATTGAACTGCCTAAGTTTACTCAAAAAAGAAAGTAAGGTAAAAGATGAAGGCTGAAGGCTGAAGGATGAAGGCTAGAGAATAAAGATTAAATTTCACACTGCGCTCACGCGCCGCTGCGCTAATACACTTCATACTTCATACTTCATACTTCATACTTCATACTTCATACTTTATCTAACTACCAGCCACTATATTTTCTTGAGAGCTAATTGCAGCACTTCGTTGGTTAGCGATCGCTAATTGCGGACGACCCATTCCAGCAGTCAGGGCGTAGCTTCGAGCTAATAAAATTAGCCATAGCTTGGGAAATCGACTTTCTAACCAAGGTTGATAGGAGCGCAGGAAACCAGGAAACCAACCGCTTAAAATAGCACTAAACAGAGCATTCAAACCAAAATCAAAGTAGCTACCCAGCCAACGCAGAAGATCTTTAGCGCCTGCTAAATCCCAAATCCAAAGCAGCAAAGCGGGGTTTCTCCTAGCTGCTTTAAGCGCTAGGCGGTTAAAAGTTAACCAAGTAACGCGATCTTTTATAAAGTTATCTGCTACTTCTGGAGGTTCATCGGTTAAAAGTCCAAAGAAATTATTCAGCATCGAGTTGATCCGCTGGGGTGGAATAAATTTGCCAGTGGGAACCATCATTCCTTTGGAAAACATCCAGGTGACGGAAACATTGCTTTGGTAGGCGCGAATTTGGTTTAAGTCTTTGGCACTTAGGAGGTTGTGTTTTAAGGCACTATCCAACAGAGTCGTTAAGCGACCGAGATTACGCACTAGAGAGCCAAAACCAGTAAAGACGAGGGGAGATTGGAGCGATGCAGCATCCCCGATCGCAACTAGTCGGTCAAAAGCAACTGTGCGATCGCTGCTTTTGACACTAAAATGACCGGGAATATAACCAAATGTTGGTTTTTTCCACACCAACTTATCCATGTCACAGCGCCGATACTCCGGCAAAATGGCGAAGAAGTCTTCGTACATCTCCAGCAACGAACCCGGATTATCTCGATTCACTTGATGGTAATGGAATAAATAAACCGTAATTTCCTCATCAGCAGCTGGAAACAGTTCCCAAATCAACTGTCGTCCGCGCGAGATATCCCCATGACTGTTAAGCACGTCGCCATACTGGGAATCCCACACACCTGGCTCGAAACCACTGTCAATTACAGCCCCCACCGTCGGACAAACACTGTCAAAGGCTCGTCCGCCGTTGAGTTGCCAAGCGATTGGGGAAGCAGTTCCCATCGCATCTACGAGTAAACGTCCGCTTACTTGCTTTTGAGTTTGGCTGGGTAAATGCTTAACTTCAACTACTACCTGCGATCGCTCAATATCAGCGCGGATAAACTCGGTTTCATCCCAAATTTCACCCCCTGCTGCTTTTAGCTTTTCTCCACACAGACGCAGCAGTTTTTCCGAATCCAATCCCACATTCAACACTGTCGGGGTATGTAAGACAGGAGCTTTTAGATGGGGGGGATTATTCCCATCAAAGAATTTATTAAATCCGTCTTTATACTCCCGCGCGATGATATTTTCACATTCAGATGAACTGAGCAAACCCAGATCGATCAAACTCTGTAACTCCGAGCGGGAAATGTTCCACTCGCGGTTCATCCGCCCAAAAGGCAACCGTTCCAGCAGCAACACGCGATAGCCCAACTGTGCCATTACCGCCGCGTGAATTACCCCCAACGCCCCACCCACATAGATTAAGTCATAAGATGACTGTAGAGACGCGAAATTTCGCAGATCTAGATCTGCAAGATTTCGCGTCTCTAGATCTGCAAGATTTCGCGTCTCTAGATCTGTCGCATGGGAAAACAGCACCTGACGCGGCTGCTGCGGATTCCGGACACCTTCGCGCCACCTTTGTTCCCACCAGTAAACTCGCGTCAGATCGTATTCGCCATTGGGCATTTTCTGAAAGTATTTGACAGTGAGGGGGTAATGTGGGGCTAGCGCCGCAAAAATCGATTGTTGGGATAAATCGATCGCTGGTGGTTCTGGATAGTTATGGGGAAACTTGCTTCTGATTTGATCGGTTAGACGTTGCAGGATTTGCTGTTCCCCTGGTAGGGGTTTGTCTGCCCAACGGAAGACCTTAAGATAAGTTGTTCGCTGTACTGACCAAATAAAAGCGGAGATCTCCCCTAGCATTTTTTCAGATGGATCTGAAATATTCGTTCCTGATGTTGTAGATTTAAATATCTGCAAACGAATGCCTGACGCTGCGATCGCGCGCTTCCCCATTCCAGGCTCAAATTCCGCTTGCAACCAACTACGTACAGCTGCTGTGTCTGGAGTCGGGATTTCGATGTACAAAAGTTCTTTCATTTTGGTGATTTAATCTTTGAGCTAATTACCAACATAGATAGAGGCAACAAAAGCTTAGAGCCAGCTACACTCGCCACAGACAAGTTTCCTTAGAATGTTTTAAAAAACTTTACAATTTTTGTAGCTTGATTAAAACAGTCCATAACTTATGTAAACTCACGCTATGCATTATCCCATCCCAGCCAGTACCCAAGAAATTGTTGCCCTCAGACAAAAGCCAGTTAATGAAGAATTGCTTTGTGCTGCGATCGCCGGGGTGATTCAATTAGTCCGCTCTCAAGGTCAATCATTAGAACATTTAACAGATCTAGTGCTAGCTGACGACAGTCTGTTGGATTACCATCAACGACAAAGCTTGAGTGAAATTGTCGCTCAAGCTTGGAAAAGTTTCGCCTAGAATGGGAGATGGCCATCTGGGTAGATTCAGATGCGATCGCGCTTTAAAAGTCTCATAGGTAATTCACGCATATTTTCGCTGATTTGGCGAATTAGAGTTGGCGGTATACTACTTGCTGGCTTTGCCTTATGGGTATTCGCTCAAATTGCTGACGAAGTTTTAGAAAAAGAAAGCTACGCTTTTGATACCGGGGTCTTGCTAGCAATACGCCGTATACATACGACGTTGCTGGATCAAGCCATGATGGGAATTACATTTATTGGCGACCCCTCTGTTTTGCTGGTCGTATCTCTGGGCGTGGGGATTTGGCTGCTGCAACAGAAGCGGCGCGCATCAGCAGCAACACTAGCTTTAGGGGCGTTCGGAGCTATTGGTCTAAACGTTTTGCTCAAACATCTATTTAGTAGGGCAAGACCTGCGCTGTGGAATCGCATAGTTGACGTTGGTCAATACAGTTTCCCCAGCGGTCACGCTATGGTGTCATTGGTAATCTACGGTCTAATCGGCTATATACTTACAACTAAATTTCCGCAACAGCAGAAATTAATTATTACCCTTACCGTTATTTTAATCGTCGCAATTGGTTTTAGTCGGCTTTATCTCGGCGTTCATTGGCCTACCGATGTGCTAGCTGGTTATGCGGCGGGATTGGTGTGGTTAATTGCCTGTATCCTCAGCCTCAAAGTCTGGCGCAAATATCGCTTGGCTCGTAATCGTTCCAAATGAAGTTAGCAAATTTGAAGATTTGAATAAACAGGCAAATATTATCTAGCTAGCCTGTAAAACCTACGGCAAAAACTAATATCGCACCAACTACTGCCAGAATTGAAAGCACCAAACCAGCATTGGGGCTGCCTTTAAACGAATAGTCTTTATCTTTCATGGCTATATCTTTTTATTAAGGTAATATATTTATTGTTACATTTATCCCGAAAATATTTCCTAGTCCATCGGGAAGAAATAAGCGCGATCGCTCATTCCAAAAATGCAACCGCAGCAAAGTTCAGTTGGATCAGAATCCAACTCAAATAAGAACCGAGCCGCCCCTAGAGCATATATATATCTTTTAGTTTTGTGCCAGGTTGTAATTAACTACTAAATGTTGAGAATGCCAAAGTAAAACAAGGCAAATAACAACCCAATACCTAACACAATCAAAGTAATAGCAATACCAACTGGAGAAGAAGGTTTTTGATCGGGCGTGAGAACATTATCGCTGGGTTTAGTTACTTTCTCTTGTTCGGACGGCATAATCTGACACTCTTTTTTCTACTATTACAATTTTTGACAACTAAACGAATAGCTACATCAGTCCTTAGACTGAGTAGAAATAGTATAAATTGCGTCTTTACAAATCACGCATCACTAGAAAGTTATAGTTCTCTAACTCACGAGCGATTGTATATTCTATAACTTATTTTTAAGATCGAAAAAATATAAAATCCCTGGAGTTCCGACAATGCAAGCTTATGATGTAGTCATTATTGGAGCAGGACACAATGGACTAGTATGTGCATCCTATCTACTGAAAGCTGGATATAGCGTCTTGCTACTGGAAAAGCGATCGGTTCCGGGCGGCGCAGCAACTACCGAAGAATGCTTACCAAAAGAAGCCCCTGGTTTCAAATTTAACCTGTGTGCGATCGATCATGAGTTTATTCACTTAGGCCCAGTGGTGCAGGAATTAGAACTGGAAAAGTATGGACTAGAGTATCTGGAATGCGATCCAGTGGTTTTCTGTCCTCATCCAGATGGTAAGTACTTCTTAGGACATAAATCACTAGAGAAAACTTGTGCAGAAATTGCTAGATATAGCGATCGCGATGCAAAAAAATATGCTGAATATACAGATTACTGGCAGCGGGCGATCGGGGCAATGGTTCCCATGTTCAACGCCCCACCCAAGTCAGTTATAGATATTGTTGGTAACTATGACATTAAAAAGCTGAGAGATTTATTTTCTGTCATTGGTGCGCCATCCAAAACACTAGACTTTGTTCGCACTATGCTAACCAGTGCTGAGGACATCCTCAACGAATGGTTTGACTCCGAGTTTCTCAAAGCACCTCTAGCAAGACTTGCATCAGAACTGGGTGCGCCGCCTTCGCAGAAAACGATCGCCATTGGTGCAATTATGATGGCAATGCGTCACGATCCAGGTATGGCTAGACCTCGTGGCGGTACTGGTGCTTTGGTGCAGGCTTTGGTAAATGTAGTTAAAAGTAAAGGTGGTGTCATCCTCACTGACCAGCACGTCGAGAAAGTGTTAATTGACAATGATCGTGCTGTGGGTGTACGAGTAGCTGGCGGCACAGAATACCGCGCTAATAAAGGCGTAATTTCAAATATTGATGCTAAGCGAGTCTTTTTGCAACTGATGGACGCTAGCGATATTGATGCAGCTGATCCAGATTTGCGCGAAAGATTAGAACGGCGGATTGTGAATAACAATGAAACTATTCTCAAAATTGATTTAGCAATAGATAAACCTTTATGCTTTGAACATCACGAACATAAAGATGAATATTTAATTGGCTCAATTTTGATTGCAGATTCTGTCAGCCACGTTGAACAAGCACATAGTAAATGTACTTTAGGAGAAATTCCAGATGCCGATCCATCTATGTATGTAGTAATGCCTACTGGATTAGATCCTTCAATGGCACCTGAAGGTAAGCATACAGTTTGGATTGAATTTTTTGCGCCATATCAAATTGCAGGTGCAGAAGGTACAGGGTTGAAAGGAACGGGTTGGACTGATGAATTGAAAAATAAAGTTGCCGATCGCGTAGTTGACAAATTAGCACAATATTCACCTAATTTGAAAAATTCAATTATTGCGCGTCGCGTCGAAAGTCCGGCGGAATTGGGAGAAAGACTAGGTGCTTATAAAGGTAACTACTACCACATCGACATGACGTTGGATCAAATGGTTTTCTTCCGTCCTTTACCAGAAATAGCAAACTACAAAACTCCAATTGATGGCTTATTTCTTACAGGTGCGGGAACTCATCCAGGTGGTTCAATTTCAGGAATGCCAGGACGCAATTGTGCTAGGGTATTTTTGCAGACACAGCATCCGATCGCACAAACTTTTAGAGATGCGAGGGAGTCGATTAAATCAACTGTTGGATCTGTGTTTAGAAGCGATCGGGGATAACATCAAATCTACTTGAATCAACGTAAAATATAAACCTCCCCCCTCTCAAGTCTCCGTTGATAACGGAGACTTGAGAGGGGAGTTTATAAAGAAAAGTGAAATCTATGCGTTGCTTTCCACAGCCAAGCTTTCACTTACTTGCTCAGCAAACATACTCATACTTTCCTTTGAACTTTTATATTTAGGTAATAATTCTAAATAAGCAAATGGCACTACCAAGGGCCATAAGATTGAGACAATAACTAAAAATAATTTAACCACAATCCCCGATCTTAGACGGCCATCTTGCTGCATTATGTTCAGCCACTGGGTAAATAAGCAGCAACCTACTACTATATAAAAAATTGTGCCAGAGAATAATAGCATTTCTAGTAACATATCCTTTTCCCAACCGATAATAAGTGTAAAGAAAGGTAACAGCCAAAAGAGATAAATGCGAATCGCCTTTGCCCTCCTCCCATAGTAATAAAAACACCCTGTAATTAGTTAACTTCTGAAAGTCAGGATTGACAAATTCACCGTTGAATCGCGCTTTTTTCCAACAGCATTGTTACAACGCGAACATAGGAGAAATGTTACATCCCGAAGTTTATAATTATGCAAATGATTTCTGCATTGAAGCAATAGCAATTGCCTCGCTTACTCTCCATTCTGCTTTTTCTTAGTTACCAGAAGAGATAACTAGATAACTAATGTATTATTACATACATATTTTTAAGCAACAATACGTAACTGTAAAATTTTGTACTAAGTCATGAAATTATCAGACATTATACTAAGTACACGAAACACAATTAGAGTGGGAGTTTTCTCAGCTAAAATCCGGTTAAACGAGTTACAATCTATTCTCCTTCAGTATCTGAACTCGAAGTTATTAAATTGTTTTACTCTTTATTAATATAAAATTACGATGAAGAGACAAACAGCTATTTTGCTCGTTTCTTGCCCGGATCGGCGAGGACTGGTAGCAAAAATTGCTAACTTTATTTACTCTAATGGTGGCAATATTATTCATGCCGATCAGCATACAGATTTTGCCGCCGGATTGTTTTTGACTCGCATCGAGTGGCAATTAGAAGGATTTAATCTGCCACGAGATTTAATTGCGCCAGCATTCAGTGCGATCGCTCAACCGTTAGAAGCACAATGGCAATTGCATTTTTCTGAGGCTGTACCACGAATTGCCATCTGGGTAAGTCGGCAAGAACATTGTCTATTCGACTTAATATTACGTCAACGAGCCAAAGAATTTGTTGCTGAAATCCCCCTGATCGTCAGTAACCATGCAGATTTAGAGGATGTAGCAGCGCAATTTGGCATCGACTATTACCACATCGCCATCAACAAGGAAAATAAAGCCGAAGCAGAAGCAAAGCAATTAGAACTGTTGCAAAAGTACAACATTGATTTAGTGGTACTGGCAAAATATATGCAGATTCTCAGTCCTGAATTTATCGCTCGATTTCCCCAAATCATCAATATTCATCACTCATTTCTCCCAGCTTTTTGTAGGAGTAAATCCTTATCATAAAGCTTATGAGCGAGGTGTAAAAATTATCGGTGCTACCGCTCATTATGTTACAGCAGATCTAGATGCAGGTCCAATAATTGAGCAAGACGTAGTGCGAATTAGCCACCGCGATGAAGTTGATGACTTGATTCGCAAAGGCAAAGATTTAGAGCGAATCGTGCTAGCAAGAGCAGTGCGATCGCACTTGCAGAACCGAGTGCTGATCTACGACAACAAGACAGTCGTATTTGAGTAATATTTGTAATTGCTAATTCTTATAATTATCTATGAATCAAAAATCACCTTTTATTGTTGCTCAAATTACCGATACACATTTATTTGCCACAGACGAACAACAAATGTTAGGTTTGACTACTTACGATTCATTCCAAGCAGTAGTAGCTCATTTGCGTCAACTCCAACCGAAACCACAGAGCTTGTTACTTACTGGAGATATTTCTCAGGATGAGACAAATGAATCCTATCAGCGACTTAAGGAGATAATATCTCCGCTGGAGATTCCCGCTTATTGGATACCTGGGAATCACGACGATTTACCATTGATGCAACAAGTTTTGAATCAGCCGCCTATATTTGCTGATAAATCTTTTACTGTAGGTGAATGGCATTTCTTGTTGTTGAGTTCTTGGGTTCCAGGCAAGGTATACGGTAAGTTGTCTGGGGGAAGTTTAGAGTGGTTAGAACAACAACTGCAAATTATTGGTGACAAGCCAACTGCGATCGCATTACACCATCCACCCTGCGCGATCGCTTCGGATTGGATGGATCGAATCAAATTGCAAAATCCAGATGAGTTTTATGCAATTATAGATCGCTATCCACAAGTTAAATTAGTTTTATTCGGTCACATTCATCAAGCATTTGAACAGGAGAGGCGAGGAGTACGTTATCTCGGTTCGCCTTCAACCTGCGTGCAGTTCAAACCAGAAAGTGTAGAATTTGCGATCGATTCAACTCAACCAGGATTTAGACTTTTGACTCTCAATAGCGATGGCACTTTTGAAACTAAAATTGAACGGGTATATAACTAGACGATAATTCCAAAAGGGTTGGCTGTTCTAGTAATAGCCATTTCAACTTCAGACGGTGAAAGACTTGGATTAGCGCCAAGTAATAAAGCCGCTACGCCAGACACATAGGGAGTGGACATCGAAGTGCCACTCAACTGCTCGTATGCGTTACCCGGTGTTGTAGAGTAAATCCCATCTGCTGGAGCAACAACATAGTCTATGGGTGTAACACCAGCAGGATTGGCATAATTATCTAAATATATTTTGAGCATTTACTGCTCCCACAGCAATTCCCAAATCGATCGCAGCATAGGAAGCAGGCTCATCTGAACGGGTGACATCGTAACTGATTCTTTCATTGCCTAATGCCATCACAGCTACAACTAGCCCTAGCTTTGCATTTGCCAGTGCTTCCATTTTACCAATATCATTCTTCGCCGCAGCCTTAATATTCATGTTCCCAGCTTAAGACTGGAAACAAGGCAACAACAATCTCAGCAAATATGACTAAAAATTAGCTTCTTTGTGGCAATAAAAAGCCGTAATTATACTGGAGATAATCTGATTGCACTAAAACTACAATCAACGCAGTTGTTAAAAATCATCTAATAATTACCCTCTACTCTACTAAGGAAAACCCTATGTCACCCCTAGAACAATTCTTCGCTTTCAGCTTTATCTCCGTTTTCTCTGTAACCATCCTAGCTACTTGGTTACGCTATTTACCCACTTTGATTAAGCTATATCGCATTGTTACGTTTGACAATCAGGTTTCTTCAAAAAAGTATTCATTTAAGGGATAATTTGAACTTCTGAGCTAACGTAGATTGAGTTAAATTCGTGCAATGCTAGTGTGAGGCAAGTGGTATGCCAAACCAACAATAAGTCATGAATTTATCTAGTGCGATCGCTTGTTCCCAAACTTAAATAGTGGTAGATACTGGTGCAATCTCTGAATTTATATTATTTTCCTCCTACTAATAAGAGCGTATTTATTTATTTAAATGCGCTCTTTTAATTTTTTCCTATAGCAATCCGCGCATACCTAATGAACAATAGATAATTTTGTATGGTGGGCATTACCGGGCTACGCTCTTGCTTATCTATCTGTTTTTAGGAAGATGGTATCTGCCTTATATGAGCTTGTACTTGCAGCGTAATCTTACCTGGTTGCACCTCCATTTCTTCAACACGAAGCCTCATTTGTCCCATTTCAATATAAGGTAAGTGCGCCACTTCTTTGATTTTCCCCAATAAAGCAACGGCAAAATCAATTGAAGTACTTTGCCCATCATGGCATTGAAAATTTTCTACCAATAGTGGCTGATTCTTACTGCGTGGGCGAAAAGTGGCAGTAAAACCAAGTTGGCGAGTGTTCCCCATCTCACGGATCGAAGACTTAGCAATAAATACCATTTGATCGCCATCGGGTAGATGTAATTCCATCTGCTGCATTGATACAGTTACGGTTTTACCATCTACATTTAATTCATAATTTTGCGCCTTGCTAAGGACATAATTTGAATTGAGCGCGCGGTTAAGATCTGGTTCTGTGAGTACAATTCGCCCATTGGCATCAAATGGCCGATCTAATTCAATTTGCCCAAATAAAGCACTGAGGGGATTGATATCGACACCATTTGTCTGCCATTCCATTTCCTGAATGCGGATATCTTTTTGCATCACCAAACCTTGCCCAGAGATCGCCACCCCTTCAGCCTTTCCCTGAATTATCTCTGACAGATCGGTTTGCACATCTACTTCGATTTTTTCGGCTGAATCCAACTGGCTAGATAGTGTCATTTCTACCGCTTTACTCACTACCTGCTCTTCTAGATTGCGATCTTCGTGTGTCACTTTGCCCTGTCCTGTTGTCCCTACTACTGCTTAATTTAGACATTGATAGTTAGGAGCGAATCTACAGCACGAAATAGATAATTTGGTGTAGTATCTTTTCCCAATTTGTAATTTAAAAAAAGTTAAGTTCTATCTCAGCATTAACTGCGATCGCTGTCTATATCCAGATGCGATCGCTGTCTCCACAATATCAGCCGCTCGTTTCACTCCCCCTGCTTGACAAATAGCTTGCTTTAGCCTCAACGCATTGTCTCGATAAGAATCCTCTGTTAGCACTTGCTCGATTGTTGAACGCAACTTAGTTACACTAAGATCGGCTAAAGGAATCACTTCTCCAGTCCCCGTCCAAAGAATTCGCGCTCCTGTTCCCGGCTGTTCGTAGGTGATGGGGATAGCAACTAAAGGTACTCCGTTACTTAGCGAATCCAGTACTGTGTTCAGTCCCCCATGAGTAATGGTTAAGCTGGCTTTCGAGATTAGTTCCACTTGTGGCGCATACTCTACCACCAAGGGAGAACCAGGCAGTTGTTGCACGGCTTCTGCATTCATTCCACCCCCGTGAGACATCACCAGTTGGACATCCAATTCCTGACAAGCTGCGGCGATGGTGTGAAAAACTTCGTGTTTGGTATTCTGTATAGTCCCCAAAGAAGCATAAATCATCGGTTGCCCAGTCAACTTTTCAAACGGGAAGGAAAGCGATCGCGGCGATGCATCGCGTAATGGCCCGACATAATGGAAGTGTTCTGGCAAGTTGGTACAGGGAAAATCAAAACCTGCTGGTTGTTGGCTGATGTGTGCCAGCCCTGCCTCAGACGCATATAAATGTCGGTAAGTGGGTAGCCGCCACTGATAACGATAATGATTGAGAACTTGCAGAATTGGTTTGCTACTGCGGTCTAATAGATAATAGGCAAGAGAATTGCGAATCCGCGCCCGCCAAGTATTTTGGTAGTTCCAGGCTGTGAAGAAGGGCGGAACGTCTGCTCTGCGGTGGATAGCTTGCGCACAAGATACGCAGACAAATGGTAGGCGCAGGAATTGGGCAACTGTTTCACCTGCTGGTTCCAACTGATCGACTAATAAGGCTTCAATTCCTGCTGCTTCAATTGCTCTGGGGGCATCAGAGCAAACTATCTCAGCGATCGTTTGGCAAAATTCAACTGAATAACGCAGCGCCTCCATATCGCTCAATTTGCCCAACTGCTCCAAGGTTTCAGCCAGTAAGCCAGGGCGATATTTAGACTGCCCGATCGCCCAAAAGTTCAATTTCTCCGATCGCACCCTCAGTTCTAGATCGGGAATTTGCAAAAACGTAACTTCATGGCCGCGCCGTTGTAACTCTCGCCCCAAGGCTGCCAAGGGATTAATATGACCAGGAAAAGGCGGACAAATTATACCAAAATGAGTCATGGATTGATCGAGCTAGAGATGCTGTCCAAGAAAATATTTACTGTTAATAAATACGAAGATTTGAGGCGATCGTTTGGCGATGTCTGACGAACAGGCTCCGCTATGCGTCCACCTACTTTTCTTATACTTAAATTAAGTGGCTAATTTCCTCTGCTAAAAGTTCTATTCAAAACTATCCATACAGCAGATAAATACCACCACTAATTATGCATATTTAAGCCGCGAGCGAAATAAAAATATTTACTTAAATATTAACAAATATATCTCTAACCCCGATTATTAAAGGAACAGATGGAATTTTTGGCTAAAATTTTAGCTCTCTTTATAGCAATCTCATTTGAGTCATGAAATACAAATTATAGGAAGGTGAGAGGCCAGAGGTGAGAGGTAAGAGTTTTGGACAAACGACAAATGACAAATGACAAATGACAAATAACAAAGTAGCCTTCTACTTCTAACTTTAGAATGGTATTATTGTTAATTCATTCTGTGATGTTTGATACTGATGAGTTAGACAAAGATAGAAATTTTGTTTTTGCGATCGCTCAAAACAGATGAATCAAAATCTCAGCAATTAAACCGCCAAGACTTCAAGCGGTTGGAAATTGCTCGATGTAAGTATCAGCTTGTAAAGTTAACTTACCTGCTGTAACATCAACCTGCTGAATTCTCAGTGACATACCCTTTCGCTCAAACATCCGCAGGCTTAAAAGTTCACTCACCTGCAAGAGCAAAGCTGCTGTTAATTCTGGTGCTAGTGCTTCTCCCTCTAGATAATGCACATCTTGAAGATAAATTTCTCGCCCATCATTGCTAATCTGAGGCACAACTGTGAAAGTAATCCGAGCTTGTTCGGTATTACTTAAAATTAGCTTTGAGCTTAAACTTATCTTACCATCTGCTAACAAAGCGCACTTTACTTGCTGCAAATTAATTGCTATTGTTTTACCTATCTGGTGAATATTTGCTAGGAAAGATTCGGAATTAAAGGCACGAGTGAGATCGTCCTGGTTAAAGACAAAGTAAATTGTTCCCACTGCGGGATGAACTAATTTAATTTTGCCTAAAATAGCGCTACGAGGTTTGACAGTAACGGAATTAATCTTTAGCTGTAGTTCCTCCAATATCAGGTATGGCTGCATTAATAAACCATTGATATTGATATAGATGGAGTCGATTTTACCGCGAGCAAGTTTGTTTAGATCGGTATCAATCTGAACTTTTAATTTTTCTACTTGCTTGAGTTGGCTGGCGATCGCAACTTCTGCTATTTTATTGATCGCCTGTTGGCTAAATCTGGCTTTTTCTGGTGGTGTCACGCTACTTTTCCTAGTGCGTTCTCACTGCCCAATTTTGACCATTTATTTCAAAGAGTTTATCTGCCAGATGGTATATGTAGAGACGCTGAGGCGATCGCGTCTCTACAATCATACGCTAAACTTGCACTGGAGTTTTTGACATTTGGCGCTTGGCGAGGACAACCATTTTCACCCCGTTCTTTGAAGGAACTATAGTAATACCACGCCGTACTGGATATACTGGTCGTTGATTTGCCAGATCTAGTTCAAAATGCGACAGAACTGTAGCTAAGACGAGTTTCATTTCATACATTGAAAATGCTGCCCCGATGCAACCGCGACTACCACCACCAAAGGGGAGATACTCAAACGGCGAAAATTTCTGTTGCAGAAATCTTTCAGGAAGAAATTTATCTGGTTGAGGATAAGTTTCTGGACTACGATGAGCTAAATAAATACAAGGCACTACGATCGCCCCTGCTGGCAAATTATAACCTGTGACTTGCACTGTTTCTTTCACCATTCGCGGCGTGCAAATCAAGGCAATAGGGTGAATTCTCAGACTTTCCTGACATACTGCGCTGAGGTAGGGAAGAGTTGCTACCGCTTCTGCTGGTGGGTTTTTTCCCAGACTGTCTAATTCCTGTCTTAATCGATCGAGTACCTGCGGATGGGAGTGAATTAAATAAAATACCCAAGCTAAAGCCGCAGCTGTTGTTTCATAACCAAGTAGTAGCAGCGAAACTAACTGATCGCGTAACTCCATGTCTGTCATTTGTTGTCCGTTTTCATCCCGCGCTGACATTAACATCGATAGAATATCTGTACGTTGTAGAGACGTTTCATGAAACGTTTCTACCTGGGAATGCAACGTCTCTACACGCCGTTGGGCAATCTCGGCATATATTAAATTATCAATTTGCTGTAGTCGTCTAATATAATGTCCCCAAGGACTCCATGCACCTAAATCTTGTTGTAGAGGCGGAAAAAAGAACAAGCTAGAGTACCAGGGAGTAGTAATATCTTCTAGTAGGGAACTGAGCATTGTTTTTAATTTTTCGTATCTCTCCCCAGGACTAATTCCAAATACAACCTGTAAAATAATTTTTAGAGTAATCTCTGGCATGAATTGATCGATTGCAATTGATTCATTTGTTACCCACTGCTCGATTACTGATTGGGTAATTTGGCAAATTGTTTGCGCGTAAGCTTTCATGCGATCGCCATGAAATGGTGGTAACATTAATTGCCGTTGTCGCTGATGACTTTTTCCTTCTTGTAAGATTAGCGATCGCTCTCCCATCAGCGGTTTAAATACCTGAGTTGTCTGCTGAAAATCAAATTTATCTAAAGGTATGGCAAAAATTTCTTTAATTGCTTGGGGATGACTAAAAAACACCACTGGTGGAGAATTTAGCCCCATCACCCTAACAGTAAATGGATCTCCATATCGCTTCGCACAAGTTGCTAAAAATTGTGTCGGATTGGCGATTAATTGCAAAGTTTGTAGTAAAGCTGGGGTTTTAAGTTCCGCAGGTATCATTATTGATTTATTGTGGTTTGATTGAATATACCAATCCCATCACAGGAGTGAAAATTACTTTTTTTTATCGTAGACCGAAGGGCTTGCCGCAGGCTACCGCCAAGAAAAAAAGATCGCGGGGAAAAAAAGAGAGGAGCGAATGAATTATTTATGTTTTTTCTAACCGCCCGTACTGCTTTAATTTGTGTAAATAGGCGATAAATCAAAAACTATATTATCAAAAAATTTTGAAAACTTAAAGACATTTTAAAACTTTGAAAAAAGATTAGATTAATATACTTGATATATACATACAGGAAAAGTGACTAAATTGGGGCATCATTTAAATGTAAAATATTTTAAATATTCAATAAATACAGTTACAGAGATTAAAGAGGGATATCAGCATGACGGCATTGTCCCAAGAGACAAAGTTAGCAATTCCAGATTTTTGTCAAGGAATTCAATATTTTGGCGAAACTTTGCCAGGATTTGAGAAGTATGGGAAGGAAGCAGCGATCGCATCGGGTAGCACTTCCATTAGCAATCCTGAAGATCCGGCGGCTGTATTCCAAACTTTACTTGCAGCTGATGCCTTGCGTTACCTGATTGTACAAGTTACAGCAAGTAAAGCCTCTGGACATCCCGGCGGATTTGCCAGTCAAGCTGAAGCTTATGCGGCTTTGGTGATGCTGGGTTATAAGAACATTCTTACAGAAGTTGGGCATCACGCCCCTGGTTTTTATAGTGCCATGTTCTTGGATCGGTCGTTGGAAGACATGGGAATTGCAACTGTGCAACAATTGCGCGATCGCTTCCGGGAACATAACGGGCTATTAGGTCATCTTTCTGGTTTCATTCCTGGTATTCTCGCCCCAGCAGGCCCCCTCGGTCAAGGGCAGCACTTTGCAATGTCAGCTGCGCGCCTCAATCCCGATAAGTTGTTTCCTGTGACTATTGGCGATGGGGGATTGGGCGAACCTTATGTTATGAGTAGTATGGCTCACTTTCATACTGCCTATCCTGGTGTTACAAACTTTTTGCCTATATTAGTGTGGAATGGTTACAGCCAAGAACATCATAGTATGGTTTCGCTCCAATCCAATGAGCGGATGATGGCTTATTGGCATGGGAACGGATTTGAAGAAGTGGTGTTGGTTGATGCTAAAGACTTTGACGACAAGGATCAGCCTGGGGATTATGTCGATAGTACTGCCTTTTCGTTTGAGCAAAGGTTAGCTTTTACCAAGGCTGTGTTAAAAGCAGTTGATGAAGCTGCTCGTTCTGCTTTGAGTGGTAAGCTGACTGCATTAATTATTAAACAGTTAAAGGGTGCAGGGGTACACGCAAGAGGTGCTAAATCTCATAACCTCTATGCTATGCATACTCTCGATAATCCAGATATTATCAAGGCACTGCAAACCCGTGCTTTATCTGCTGATGCTTGGCAATTGGTTCGTACTAACTGCGAACGCGCTGGCGGTGGTTCCGCTAGTAGAACAGTAGCGACAGAATCAGTGCTACCGTTGGCAGATATTAATGAATTGCCACTGGAAGAATTTGCTGTAGCTGGCGATCCGAAAGTGGCGACAACGACGATGGGGCGTTTGGTGGCGAGAGTGGGAGAGTGCGATCGCAATTTCCTTGTAACCAACGCTGATGGTAACGAAGCCTCTGGTATTGCCAATATCAACTCAGCACTGAAAATTATTCACCCGACGGAAGATCCGTTATATAATCAAAATCCAAAGGGGCAAGTTTACGAACCGCTAAGTGAAGATGCTTGTGCAGGTTTGGCTGCTGGTTCGGCGTTGATGGGTAGCCGTACTCTGTGGTGTTCCTACGAATCCTTTGCGATTAACGGTTTACCAATTTGGCAGACGGTGACGCAAGCAATGGCAGAATTGCGCCGCCCGACTCCTTCTACTGTGACTCTATTTACAGCCGGGGCATTAGAACAAGGGCGTAACGGTTGGACTCACCAGCGTCCAGAAGTTGAGGCATATTTTGCCGCAATGATGCGTAATGGAAATGTGTTTCCTTTGTTCCCACCCGATGCTAATAGTATTCAAGTTTGTTACGAGTGGGCGTTGTCGACGAAGAATAAGGGTATTGTAATTACGGCGAGTAAGTCACCGTTACCGATTCGGACTACTTTTGAACAGGGTAGGAAAGCTCTTGTTGATGGTGCGATCGCATTACAAGAAATCAAAGGCAGCAAAACAGTAGTATTTGCTGTAATCGGTGATATGGCGTTGATGCCAGTCTTTGAAGCTGCTGCTTATTTAGAAGCCCAAGAAGTCGGTGTCAGGATTGTATCAGTAATCAATCCCCGTCGCTTGTATCGTCCTAGCGATGTCGCTTGGGAAAGTTGCTCTGAATCAGATGATGGTTTCTTAGATGATACCGGATTTGAGGCGTTGTTTGGTGGCGATGCTTTGATTGGAGTTACAGCAGGTGCGACAGGGATGTTAGAACCCGTGATGCTGCGGAGTAATTGTAAGCGCGATACCTTCGCCTGGAAGCGAGGAGAGACTACAGCTAGTCCAGCCCAATTGATGGCGTTGAATGGATTGACGGCTGAAAATTTGGTGAAACGTGCTTTAGAGTTGGTTGGTTAAGTTCTAATTTCTTCTGTAAGGTGGGCAATGCCCACCTACAAATCATAAAATATTAGCCGCAGATATACGCAGATTAGCGTAAATATATTGGCGTTTTTCTATGTGTAGCGGCAATTTTATTTCAAATTTAAATTTGAGGCATTAATATGAAAATATCGAAAAAATTAGATTAAATTGATTAAAACTAGTATTTTATTCTTTTATATTAAGTAAATTAAAGCATCTATAGTAAGTTAAATATGAATGATTTTCTGAAAAATGTTAGACGTTTTGTCGGTTATGTTCCTTTTACAAAAGATGCGGTAGCAATGTATTTTTGTATGATTGATTCTCGAACATTAGTTCATGTAAAAGGTACGATTGCTGCTGCACTTGGTTATTTTTTATCACCAGCTGATGCAATACCTGACGTAATAGCAGGTATTGGTTTTACAGACGATGCTAGTGTAATTGCAACAACTCTTGCAACTGTACGTGTTCATGTTACAGACGAACACTGGAAAAAGGCTGATGGTTTTTTTAATTCATAAGAAAAACTCATCTCAGAAAATAGAATTCGCGGCTAGACAAACGAAATCCGCCTTCGCGGACTAAAGAATTTAAAACTTGCACTCATCTAGTTTTATTTGTATAGCCTACGACTTTAATTGCTAGGAACTTGAAAAAGAGCGATTGCTTTCTTCCCTGTTATATTATGGAAGGAGATCGCATTAATTCATCACCTGTGTATAAGCATCTCTACTAATTGTACGAATTTGTTCGTTGTAGAGTGAAACAACTGCAACTGTATCACCCTTTAAGGTAACAAATTCAACTTCATATCCTGCACTACCCTGATGTACTAAAACAACAGTACCTATATCACCCTGCTCTAAACCTTACCCTGGCAAATCAGTTGATAAGAATAATTCTATCAAGTTCTTGGCTCATTCTTCTCTCCTTATTAAAATAAGTTGAGATTTTGTAATGTTGAAAGGGAGGACGTTGTATGAGCGCGATCGCCATCCTCAGCGTTAAAATTATTTTAAACTAAAAATTATAGAAGTTATATTTATTATGAAATTTCAAGTAATTTTCACATTTGATTCAGAATATCAAGGTTATGTTGCCTCAGTTCCTGAACTTCCTGGTTGTGTAAGTCAAGGTAAAACCCTAGATGAGGCAATTGAAAATATTAAAGATGCTATTAAAGGCTATCTTCATGTACAAGCTAAGCATGGTAATCCATATGTTGTTAAGGAAAGTCAATCTTTTATCGGGGAAGTTGTAGTCTGAATAGGACGTTTATCAAATATCTCCGGGAGAGAAGCTGTCAATATTTTTGAAAATTTTGGTTATGTATTAGATCATCAAACTGGAAGCCATATGATAATTTGGCATGAATCAAGACAAATTTTATCAATTCCTAATCATCGAGAATTAGCGCCAGGGTTACTTAGAAGCTTGATTCGACAAGCAGGAATTACGGTTGATGAATTCCTTGGAAACAGATAAAAATTTAGCCCAAGCGATCGCATTAATTCATTACCCGTGCATGAGCCTCTCTACTACCAATTGGACGAATTTGTTCGTTGTAGAGTGAAACAACTGCTACTATATTTTCAGTTTTCCGCCATCAAAATTAACCGCAAGGAGTCTAACTTAACGTACCAGGGAAAAGCAATATCTTTAAGCATCGCCCATTTTTCTTTAAATACTTCAGCTTGCAAATGGTAATCTTGGGGGCTACTGGGATAAGAATGCAATTTCAGAAACAGTGTCATTCGATGGGGGGTTTCGCTGGTTTGCGCCAAATAGCAGGGGAAGGTGTTTTCATTGCAGTTGTCGGTGAAAACGATCTGATGGGCGCGAATACCTACATGAGATAATTTATCTGGAATAGATTCGATAACTTCCAAAGTACAAGCCCAGTCTATAGCTTCCAGTTGTTGAGATGTTTTGGCGACGGCGCGGGAAAAGTTCTTACATCCGGTTAATTGGGCGACTCTAAATGTGGCGGGATGTTGGAAAATCTCTTGTTTGGAATTGTATGCGATCGCCTTCCCTTTTTCCATCACTAACAAGTCACCGCAAATTCGATAAGCTTCTTCCAAATTGTGGGTGACAAATAACGTCACACCTTTATAAGTAGCTAGGGTGGAAATTAGTTGTTGTTCTATCTGACTGCGTAAGTGAGTATCCAACGCTGAAAACGGTTCATCTAATAATAAGGCTTCGGGAAGACTCGCTAAAGCCCTAGCTAATGCTACTCGCTGCTGTTGTCCCCCAGATAATTCGTGCGGATATTTATGAGAATATTCTTGTAATTGAACTGCTGCTAATTGGGCTTGTATCTGTTGCTTAATTTTAGTTTTAGAT
>QQTW01000763.1_pt1 | contig 21065 bp, 20 predicted proteins | sample 1904831 | NCBI WGS metagenome assembly QQTW01 (sample SAMN09435610, study PRJNA476489) | Subsurface metagenome, whole genome shotgun sequencing project. | reverse complement strand
CAATAACTCGTCAAATAAACCAGGTAAAGGCGCAATTTCCCCCCTCTCCAACTCCTATAACTTTAATTGGTTCGAGTTTAGGCGGTTTAACAGCAGCGCTCCTAGCAGAACAATGTTTGCAAGTGCAAAAGTTAGTTTTACTTGCGCCAGCTTTTGACTTTTTATCTCACTGGTTGCCACAATTAGGAGAAGCAAAACTAAAGCAATGGCAAGACGAACAGCAATTAATGGTGTATCACTATGCTGACAAGCGATCGCTACCATTGAGTTACAATTTTGTTTTGGATGCCGCCACTTATCAGGATAAGCCTCTATTGCGCCCCGTGCCGACGTTAATTTTGCATGGCTGTCACGATGAAGTTATCCCCATCGCCGCCAGCCGTAATTATGCGTCTTTTCGCCCTTGGGTACAGCTAATTGAACTAGATAGCGACCATGCTTTAGCTGATGTTATGACCCAGTGGCAGCAAATTAAAAGTTTTATGCAAATTCCCTAGTAATAACTTATGCTTCCTTTTATTCGCTCCGATTTAGATAGCCTACGCGCCTACAAGCCTCATCCTGTAGGCAATTCAAGCCAAAGCATCGATCGCTTAGATACTAATGAATCTCCCTACAATTTGCCCAGCGAACTTAAGCAAAAGTTGGCTTGGACGTATCAAGAAGTAATTGAGAGCAATCGCTACCCTGATGCTGGACACGAAGAATTAAAAGCAAAAATTGCTGAGTATGTCAACGAATCGGCTAATACGGCTGTTACTGGGGCTAATATTTCGGTTGGCAATGGCTCGGATGAAATTATCCGCTCTATACTTATAGCAACTTGTGTAGGCGATGAAGGCTCGATTTTAGTTGCCAATCCAACGTTTGGCGTGTATGCAATTTTTGCTCAAACGTTGGGTATTCCTGTAGTTAGTATAGAGCGATCGCTTATTAACTTTGAAATGGATTTAGCCGCCGCTCAAAGGGCAATTTCTCAAACCCAAAACCCGCCAATACGAGTAGTTTTTGTCGTTCATCCCAATTCCCCCACCGGAAACGCTTTAACGACTAACGAAATCGCATGGCTGCAAAGTTTGCCAGAACATATTTTAGTAGTTGTTGACGAAGCTTACTTTGAATTTAGTCAAAATACTTTAGTCAGCCAACTTGCAAAACGCCTTAATTGGCTAGTGCTAAGGACATTTTCTAAAGCATTTAGACTCGCCGCCCATCGTGTCGGTTATGCAATCGGACATCCAGAAATAATTACCGCCTTAGAAAAAATCCGTTTACCCTACAATCTACCTACTTTCTCTATCTCCGCCGCCATAATTGCCCTCCAACACAGACAACTACTATTAAATGTAATTCCTCAACTACTAATAGAGCGAGACACATTAACTCATGCTTTAGCTACTCACCCGGCTTTACAAGTTTGGGAAAGTGCGGCTAATTTCATTTATGTCCGTCTCAAAACAAACTCTCCTCAACCAGAAGAACTTTTAATTCAACTTCACGAGCAATTAAAAGCTAGTGGCACTCTAGTCCGTCATGTTAGCGGCGGATTGAGAATTACTGTAGGTAGCTCAGAGGAAAACCAACGCACTTTAACTCGCATTCATCATGCCGCTTTAACTAATTTTTAGGAACATCCCACCTCAACGCTCATAGACGGGCGAAAAGCAGTCCCTACTTCTTTTGTCCGTTAAAACTACTACTATAAGAATGGCGTACTGCACTCACCGTCTGGGGCAATACGCCTACTAATAAGGCAAATGCTTCATCGGGTAATTGCGCCACTGTCTCTGGGTCAAAATACTGCTCGAATTGTTCTAAAATCTTTTGCACTCGTTGCTGCGGTAGGGGCTTTTCAGTAATTTGCTTCATCAACCGAATCCATTGCCGCCTAATTAAATAGGCTTTTTGCCTCTCCTCGTGAGAATCGGGAGCGAGTAAAGAAAGATTGCCAACAGGCAATGCTAACTTACAATCAAGGTCGTAAATACTTCCTACGGCTGCTCCTGGGCCTGCAAACTCAGCATGAAAGCCTTTGTAGAGAATCAATCCGTTCCGACGACGACTATTGACCACTAGCACTTGCCCACTGTGAAGCATTTTTACTATTTCTGGAGCATTCTTTTCTTCACTGGGATTTGTCATTTCACTAGCGCCAAAAGAACTAGCGATACAAATACTCTTGGCAGCCAAATCAGCTAACGATACCGTTGTTTGATAGCGCTGATGGTTTTCGCTATCCATCTTGTTTCCTGTGAGTATAGGCATGAGGAACAGCTATAAAGAAAATCAAAACTTTTAATTTTCCTTTACCACTTTAGACTACCTTTTTAGTAAAAAAAGATTAGTCATTGAACGCGAGGATGATTCTATTTTATTGCATTTAGTCCAACTAAATAGCTATTATTTAAAGTCTTAATAAAGATTAGTTAAGAACTATGTAAATCTTTTGTAAAGAAATAAATTTATACAGAAAATAGTACTTGCACAAAAAGTTTAATTAATTTACAACCAATAAACTTGTAACATTAATCACTAAATATAAGCAAGTAAATACAAAAATTTAATGTATCTATAGTAACTAAATTGATACTCAAAAAGGCATTCTAAAGCTTAGAGACTCCAGAGATAATTTAGAAAACTTTGTAACTATAAAACAAAGGCGCTCTTGATTAAGCCAAATGCTTGTGTAACAATATTTGCTGCGGTTTTCCGAAGATACGGTTACTCCAACTACTATCAATTTGATGCAATCGATAACCCAGTTTAAAATATAGCTGCCGCGCTTGATAGTTGTTTTCCAGAACGTGGAGGTAAATATCGTGAAAACCCCAATCTAAAACAACTCTTTCGCAGTTTAGCAATAGTTGTACTGCAATACCTTGACGGCGCATACTCGAGCGTACTGCCAAGTTTGACAGATAAGGATAGCGTAAGTAGTTGCTTCCCCATGGTAGGGTAGTTGGGCGCACTGCAATTTCTAGCGTTCCAACTATTAGTTCTCCACTGCTACAAAGCTTCCCTGCGGACTCTACTTTGGCTGTACCATTTACCCCTACTAAGCAAATATGATGGGGAGAGTTTGTACGCAGGCGATTGCGGACATCTTCATATATTCCTAGACGTAGCAATGGATAAGCCCAGCCTAGCATTCCTTCTTTGGAGTGAAAACTATCAGCAAGAATTTCAGCTATTGCGCTTACGTCTTCAAATTGAGCCGCCCGAACTTGTAAATAAGAGCCAGATTGACGATCTTCGGCTGATTGATCATCGGTTGAAGAAGACAAGGTTTTTAGACAATAATATGTATCGTCAATATCCTAAACGATTTTCACAGTAACAACCGTAAGACTTGGACTAGGCAAAAGTTTTTTTTAATCGCTAAAATTGTAGCGAAGTATGTTACAATAATAATTCTGCATCAGCAGAGAAAGCGCGGGCGTAGTTTAGTGGTAAAACCTTAGCCTTCCAAGCTAATGATGCGAGTTCGATTCTCGCCGCCCGCTTCAAACCAATACCCCCACCCCGATACTTTTCCAAATTAAAGTTAAGAAGTGTCTGCCTGCTATCTTTTATTATTTTGGTACACCTAGTTCAACTCAAGAGCAAGTTTACATCTGGGTGAAGTAGGAAGGGAGTATGTTACCGTTAGGTTCCCATTCATACAGCAAATTCGCCCTTAGAGGGCGAGAAAACATACCCCACTTTTTTGGTCAAAATGATTGTGGGGCAAGGATTTAAATCATTAAGCAGTTAAGAAATCGCACTTTTTAACCCAAAGGTCATCATACTCCGTGCTGGAGATTAGTCTTTGTCTTTTCTACCTGTAATCGCTTCTAGAAAATTCTTTGATTTGTCTTCAACAGAAATGGCATCTTGGGAGTTTTCTGGACTACTCATTTGATCGCTATCGGCGGCTCCTTGAATTTCATTTAAGCCTTGATTTGCTTTACCTTTAGTTTCTGCTTGAGAGTAGGGATCTTTTAAAACCGCTTTTTGAGCTTCTTTCTCAATACTTTGAAGATTTGCTTCACCTTGCTGGGGAGAAGACTTACTGCTAGTAGGATTTACCGGATCGGCGAAGGCTGGAAAAGCATTTGAAAGCAACAATAAAGCACAAACACAAGCAGCTACTAAAAAACGAACTGGACGTAGTGCAGATATATTGAAACGGACACGCATACCAATTTTCTCCTAGTGATAGTAATTATTATTCAGACTTTTATTGAGCTACTATTAGCTAGTTATTAACTTGGTAAAACTCAGCAAAAACCCAAACCACTATTTTCATTAGATCAAATTGTTGCTTTCAATACATCTACATCAAGACAGATATTATTTTGCTAATTTTTGGGATTTAGATGTAAAAACGCTTAATTTTTAGCTAAAAAGTCAATTTTTGGTAGTAGAGGGTCTTGAACAATTCCTACACCTTTAAATCCCCATCTTTGCATCAGGTTTCCTAATTGATTACTAGCGATAGATTCTACAGCAAAGCGATCGCGAATATCTTTGCCGTGAGTATTTAGATAACTCAAAGCATCAAAGCTTTCGTTAAATATCAGTAGATAATTAAATGTTTTAGGGGGGTTTCCTCGATCGTCTAGACGGGCAACAAGATAACTGCCATCAGCTTTAGAGCGAAGCAGATAATAGGCTTGCAAAAACATATCGTACCAGCAACTGAATTACTTTTTAGATTGGCAATTATTAATTAATGTTTTCTAGACGAATTCGAGGATCGACAACTTTTAGGAGCAAGTCTGCTAATAAGTTACCAACAATCAGCATCACCGCGCCCATGACTAGACTTGCCATAACTACATAAAGGTCTTGAGCCGTTACAGCTTGTAAAATTAATCTACCTAAACCCGGCCAATTAAAGAAAAATTCGGCAATAAATGCGCCACTTAACAAGCCAGCTAATTCAAAACCCAAAAGGGTAATCAAAGGATTAACCGCATTTCGCAAAGCATGAACGTAGATTACCCGATTTTCTGGTAGTCCTTTAGCTCTAGCCGTTTGAATGTAGTCTTGGCGCAAAACATCTAATAATTCACCGCGTGTAATTCGTTGCAATCCTGCAAAACTAGTAATACTTAAAGCAATAGTTGGGAGAACCATATGCCAAGCAATATCTAAAAACTTGCCAAAAGGAGATAAATCGTCATGATTGATGCTCGTCATATCTCCCACGGGAAATAAGGGGGAAATATTTTGCGCCAAAATTAGCAGTAATAAAGCCGTAATAAAACTGGGAAAACCTTGTCCAGTGTAGCTAAGAACTTGAAGAATGCGATCTACAGGGCGATTTTGCTTGACGGCGGCGACAATACCTAGAGGAATAGCGATCGCCCAAGTTACAATCAATGAGGCAATTGCTAGTAATAGCGTGGGTGGTATGCGTTCCCAGAGCAAGGAAGCTACCGAGCGTTGATAGACAAAACTCTGTCCAAAATTACCTTTACTAACTACTTGCCATAACCAGCGCTTGTACTGTTCTATCCAAGGCAAACCTAACCCAAATTGAACGCGCAGTTCCTCAATTCGCTCTGGGGAAATTTTAGGATTTGTCTTCAACGTACTTAAATAATCCCCTGGTGCTAATTGAATAATAAAAAACGACAATGCAGACGCTAGTAATAATGTCAATAACGCCTGCAATACTCGTTTAACTACATAAACAAAAGTTTCGTTTGTAAAAAACCTAATTAACCAATCTCCCGCCGCCGACAAAGAAACTTTACTAGAAGTCATAGGTATATTCAGCAATTTTTAGCTAGTATTCTATCAACGACACAATAGGAACGGATGGTAAGCGATCGCGTCCCTGTAAATCTTTTAGCTCGATAACAAAGCAAAAACCTACCAGTTCGCAGCCGATTTGTTGGACTAACTGCGCCGTAGCACTAGCTGTCCCTCCAGTAGCAATCAGATCGTCAACAATTAATACTTTACTGCCTGGGGTTAAAGCATCTTGATGGACTTCTAAGCAATCCGTACCGTACTCTAAATCGTACTCAACGGAATGCACCGCCCCAGGCAGTTTACCTGGCTTACGCACGGGAATAAATCCTACTCCCAATTTATAAGCCAACGGCGTGCCAATGATAAAGCCCCGCGACTCCATGCCAATAATATAATTAGCATTTAAGCCAAAACTTGCGGTCTTTTCCGCTAAACTGTCGATGGTATAACGCAATCCGACGGGATTGCTAAGTAAGGTCGTGATATCTCGGAACATAATTCCAGGCTTGGGAAAATCGGGGATATCACGAACTAGTAGTTTCAAATCCATAACCAAGTTGCAGGTAGATAATAAATTGTTCGCTCTAAAAATGGAGAGTATCGGAAAAATCGTACACTATCATAATTAGATTGTTTCGATAATCGCATTTTTATTGATGATTATTGTTTTATTTCCTATATTTCTCTTGTCGATTGCGAAACAAGCGAACTTTGGCCCATCCCCGACGAGCCAAATTGAAATACCCCAATAGGAAAAAGAAACTACCACTGCCCAGTCAACTGAGTAAAAATTAGTTAATATCTCGCCAATATCGGGAACAATAACTAAAAGTTTGGCTTAATTGTATTTGTTATTTGGCGAACAGCCAAAGCGCCCGCCCAGTTTGTAAGGAAAAATGCTTTTGTGAGCGTCCAGCCATTAGATACGTCCGTTGAATCACTGCCATTAATTTTAGACAGTTTACCCAATCCATCTGTCGAAGAAAGAGCGTGTCCGCAAAGAACTAGGTTACAGCTTGACTTGATTTTACTAGCGATTGAAGCTTTGGAGCTTGGAGGCTCGGAAGCTATTTTAGGATTAGCTCGTGAATTAGAACTGACAGATATTATCAAAAATCGCGTAAACTTATGGCGGATGCGGAGTACGAACCCACTTAGGAGAGCGCACACCCGCCGACCTTTAAGCTTGGTTGAAGCCAAAGCTTTAGCAATCGTTGCTTGCTATCTAGCGCGGCGGTTGACGGTAGCAATTCGTCAGTTATTGATTGCTTATCAGCAAATGAGCGACAAACAGATTCCTTTAGAACAGAATTTACGACTGGCAAATTATTTAGAACGGTTTCAAGTTCATTTCAAAAGCCGCATGAACCCCCGACGTTCGGGCGCGATCGCTTATTACAGTAAAAATAAATCTGACGAACTAGCGATAAGTTTATTAGAACAATTGCTATTTTGTACGGGAACATCAGGAATGCAAAGATTTTGGGTTAGTTTGTTTGACGGGGAAGTAGAATGACCATTCAACGCAAGTACAGCTTGCCAAGCTGCGTATTAGTGGTAGAAGGTTTGAACGACATGGCAACGATTACTGATGGCAGACCAGTATTATCAATGCTTGTAAATGTTGAATGTCATTTTCCCAATTCTGGGCAACCCCCTTTAAGCGGCGGACGAGAGTTTTTAGAAAGTTTGGTAAAGTCTGCAAGTATCTATACTCAAGAATTTTTAAGTAAAATTCCCTATCGCCAAGCTCAAGATCGCGGCGAGGAATTAGTACAGTTGCAGAAGTTAGGCGATCGTCGGCATCAATTGATTGTCCGTTCTACTCCACCAACGGAATCTGCTGTTGAGCCAGTTAAGATCGATTTAACTACCGTACAGTTATTTGATTTAGTAGAAGCGGTAGATCAGTTGTTGGCAGATAGCCGGACTTTGCCAGATTTGTCCCTAAAAATTAGTCCTATTTCTAAGCGTTATGTTAATTCTCGCCAACAAATGGCAAAGCAAGCCGTACCCGCCGCTTTGGGAGTATCGAGTTTAGCAATTGCGACGATCGCCTTTTTCTTTGTTCCTATCCCCGAAATCCAACCACCCAAACCCGTACCGCAATCTAATAGCCAGTCTAATACCGCCAAACAAGCACCAGAAATTACCGATCCATTACAGTTATCAGCTTTAAATCAGAAACTATACAATCGTCTAGACTCTGCTTGGAAAACGCGGAGTTTAACCCAAGACTTAAGCTATCAAGTTGTTGTATCGCCCCAAGGTGCGATCGTGGGTTATAAGGGGATTGATGCCGCTTCTAGCGAGCAAATCGAACAAACCCCATTGCGGAGCTTATTAACTCCGACAAGCGCTACTCCAAGCCCTACTCCTCAACCCATCGCTCAATATAAAGTGGTATTTGGCAAAGATAATAAATTGCAAATTACTAACTGGGCGCAAAGCAAATAGGGTTTTAGGAGTTTGTTAATAAAAACAAGGGGACAAGGGGACTATAATCTGCTTGTTAAACAATCTGTTGTCTCAAAGCAGAAGAACTTAGATCGAAACCTGATACGGTGATAGATCCAAAAAGCTCAAAGAAAGAAACCTCTAAATTTATCCAATCTCCCCATCTCCTTGTCTCCTTGTCCCCTTATCTCCTTGTCTCGATTCAATCTCACGGCACAACTTTTCGCATATAACTACTCCACAACTGAGCCGCTTGAGCGCTGCTACCGGATGTCGGCGAATTATTATCATTTCCTAGCCAAACTCCCGTAGCAATTTGTTGGCTGGGAACAAACCCAACAAACCACAGATCCACGTTGTTATTGGTCGTACCCGTTTTTCCCGCTTCTCCAAAACCAATCGCTGCTCGTCTACCTGTACCGCGCTCGATTACCCCCCGGAGCATATCTGTCATTGTATCTGCTACTTGGGTAGACAATACCCGCACGTTAGCATTGGGGCTTTGATTGAAATTATAAATAACCCGGCAAGTTTTTAAATTCTCGCGATTGGAGCAATCGCTGCTGTCTAAAATCCGGCTAATTAAATGAGCGCGATTCCACTTGCCATCATTAGAAATCGCGCCAAAAGCTCCAGTCATTTCTAGGACACTAACTTCGCTTTGCCCTAAAACTAAGCCTGGTACGGGATTGAGGGCAGAAGTAACACCTAATCGCGTTGCCATTTTCACAACCTTATCTAGCCCCACGTCTTGAGCCACCCTCAGCGCGATCGCATTTTCTGATAAGGCAAGCCCGGTTGCCATATCTACACTGCCGCTAGAACGCTCGCAACCGCGATATCCTTGTCCTTGCCAACGGACGGGAGCGCAAGAATAAATTTTGCCAGGAGAAATGCCCTGCTCGATTGCTGAAGTATAAGTAAACAGCTTAAAAGTTGAACCGGGTTGGCGTTTTGCCGCAATAGCTCGATTAAATTGACTTGTACGATAACTTGTCCCCCCTACTAGCGCCCTTACGCCGCCAGTGCTGGAATCGAGCGTAACAACCGCTCCTTGCGAAAAGCCATAGTTACCGCCCGCTTTACTTATCGTATTACGCAAAGCAAGTTCGGCTTGCGCTTGCATTTTTGGATCTAACTGCGTCTCGATAATAAAATTACCTTCGTTGGCTAGATCCTTTCCCAGCAAGCGTTGTAATTCTTGAAACACTGACGCATAAAAGTAGGGAGCAATAGTATTTGCTTGCTGTTCGCAGACTTTATTACTAATTTCAATTGGCGATCGCCTAGCTCTATTTGCTTCTTCTTGGCTGACAAAACCTTGCTCTAGCATTCTTGCTATAACTCGATTGCGGTAGTCAATTGCTTTTAGACCACCATTATCGCCACACAAATTAAAAGCGTTGGGTGCAGGTAAAATTCCAACCAAAGTAGCCGATTGCGCTAAAGTTAAATCTTTGGCAGCGCGATCAAAGTAATAACGCGCAGCGTCTTCAAAACCATAAGTATCCGAACCTACATAAATTCGATTTAAGTAAGTTAGTAGCAAAAAATCTTTGCTGTAAAATGTCTCTAGCTTTAAGGCTACCACTGCCTCTTTGAGTTTGCGCCCTAAAGAATCCTCTGCTCCTACATAGTCGCGAAACAAACTACGAGCAACTTGCTGGGTTACAGTGCTTGCTCCTTGCTGAAATCCTTTACCTTGGACGTTAATAACTACCGCTCGCAGTACGCCCACAGGATCGACTCCTACGTGCCAATAAAAGCGGCTGTCTTCCGATGCTACTACTGCCTTGGGCAAGTAAGGTGAAAAGTCGGATAAGCGCTTCATATCGATGTGCGCTGTAGTCCGAGGCGGACGTAGAGGCGTTTCGCCGTCGCGGGCGTAAATAACTACTGGTCCTTGGGTAGGGGTTGGCAGTGGCGTTACAGAAAACTTCGTCCATTCCAAACCTACGGCTAAGGCTAAAAGTGCCGTTACACCACTCGCCCCATAAGCTCCCCACCTAGCAGCTTTGACATACAAGGGCGGCTCATCGACATACTGCACTCGTACGGAGGCGGCAAGTTCCGGCGGTCCAAGGGTAAAGACATCACCGTGACGTAGTTCTAGCTGTTTGATCCGGTGCTTGCCTTGATAGATGCCATTGGTGGAGTTTTCATCTTTAACTACAAAAGGCGAAGTCCGTCTATGAGCATTGCGCGATAAAGACAAATGTACTTGACTGACCACCGGATTGCGGACAACTATATCGCAAGACTTGGAACTGCGACCGAGTAAATAGCGATCGCCCAGCAAGGGATAAACCTCGGCTTTGTCTGCTCCTGCCTCCTGTATCCATAGTTCTGGTACTCTAGCTTTGGGATTGAGTGCTAGTGCCTGAAAATTTACCTTTGCTTGAATTGTTTGTACTGCTTGGGTTACTTGCCCCACAAATGTTTGCGGTTTTACAGGCGGCTGTGGAGGACTCATAATTTGTAATTACTTAGTTATCAATTTTACAACCCTGAAATTAAGTATATAAAATTTTTGGTTAAATCTATTTTACTTGTAAGCTGTAAAACCTGTTTACTGTCTAAATTTCAAGGATTTAACATTTTTATCCGCATATTTTTTTGGGATCGACATCTACATTAAGGTAGATTTTTGTGAGTCTATCCTTTGTTCTAATATTCGGAAAGCTTAATTGAGGTTAATTGGTGTGAAGGCGAAATATTTAACCATCATATGCACAACATTTGCATTGGCAGTAACTGGTAGCGTTGCTTTAGCACAAACCAGTACTGAGACTAAGACTCCAGAAATCGAACTCTCTCCTGAAGGTTTCAAAATTCTCTGCGAGCGTTTCCCGCTTAATTCCCGTTGTCCTGGTGGTACTACTAGCTCGACAACACCATCTACTGGAACTAGCGATACTACGACTACCCCCGAAAGTTCTCCATCTCCAAATCCTACTGCACCCGATCCGGCGACTCCCGAAACTACTGCGCCTGGAACTAGCGAAACTCCACCACCTACAGATTCAACATCTCCTGGGGTTCCTGGCGGTGCGGGCGATACTATCAACAATCCTTCAAACCCATCGGTAGATCCTAGTAGTGGGACTACAACCACACCAAGCGATCCAACAAATCCTGGTGTTCCAGATGGTGTTGTTCCTGAAGGTAGCGCACCACCTACTACGGCTCCTGCTCCTGCTCCTGCGCCCTAATCGACTAACAGTTAAACTTAAGCAACAATTTTTCGGGCTTTAGTTTAGCTTTCACTGCGTAGATAAACTCCATTTATCTACGCAGTATTTTTTTACTAAATCAAAGATGAGAATTGCGCTCGGATTTTGGCTTATAAAAACTATCAATTAGCCAGCAAATAATTCCTAGGTTGATGGATACATCTGCTAAATTAAATACCGCAAAGTTGATTAAACGAATATCTATAAAATCTACAACGCTACCAAAAATAAATCGATCGATTCCATTTCCCATTGCCCCCCCTAAAAGCAGCCCATAGCTTATTTGTTCGAGCTTTTTTAGCTTACCGCCAAACAAGGCAAATGCCATTAAACCTAAACTCACAAATAAAGACAACCAGCGCAGTATATCTGCATTGCCAGCCAAAAGACTGAAAGCTGCGCCTGTATTTCTGACATAAGTAAAATGAAATACTCCAGGGATTAAAGGCTGCGTTTCTAACAGGTTAAAGTTTTGAACTATCCAATATTTAGTAGCTTGATCCAAGCACAAACTAATAATAGCAACAATCCAAAATATACTATTTTTTAAACGCATAAGAATTAGTAAAACCGGAGAAACAGTTTAATTTTTGGACAACCCGCTACAGATAAAACCAAGATTAAACTTGATTGGCATTTTTAATAAAACATCAAGTGTCTTAATCCATAAGCCAAAACCGTGACGGCACAGACAATCACTAGCTGTCCTGGTAAGGGGTATAAAGAATACTTGAGGGCTAATTGAAATAAGGGAACTTGAGAATTTAACCAGTTAAAAGTATGGCTAAAAACTAAATAGCTCAATCCTGTAAGATGAACCGCCGATAAGCCAAAAAAGCAACTACAGGCAAGGGATTCTATTTTAGGCTGAGTTTTGAAAGCTAACAAACCACAAGCCCATGCTCCAGGAATAAACCCCAACACATAACCAAAGTAAGGCTGTCTTAAGTAGTCAATACCGCCGCCTTGAGAAAATACAGGCAGCCAAGTTAAGCCAAGCAGTAAATAAGCAATTTGGGAAATTGCTCCAGCATTTTTACCACCCAAGCAGCCGACTAGCAGCACCGCACCAATTTGATAGGTGATACCCAACGACAGAGTTTGCACGCCCGTATTATTCCAGTTCAAAGGCGAACTGGTAATGTAAGCATCAAGAAAAGTACCGCCAATAGTTAGAAGTAAGCCGATAAAAGCCCACATTATTTGATTGGGAGCAGTCACGGTTTTGAAGGTACAAGGGGAATAAAGAACAATCTCATTTTTTCATCTCCTCACGCCGCCACTCACCAGGAATTGGCGCTTCGCCACCCGTAAGTCCAAGGGCTTTAAGCATTGCTCGATCTTGTTCTGGTGGCTGCCCCATGGTCGTGAGGTAGTGACCGACGAGCATAGCATTAATTCCAGCTTTTAAGCCCATTGCTTGGAGTTCGCCCATTACTGCCTCACGACCGCCAGCATAACGTAAAATTTGTGCTGGAAGGATGAGACGGAAAATAGCGATCGCTTTTAAAGCTTCGTAAGGGTCTATTTTGGATTGACTTCTTAATGGCGTGCCATCGCGCGGATTAAGCAAGTTTAAGGGTACAGATTCTACTGCTAATTCCCGCAATGCTAAAGCCAAATCAATTCTGTCTTCCCAGCTTTCTCCTAGCCCCATAATTCCGCCGGTGCAAGCTTGAATTCCGGCAGCTTTGAGGTTTTTAATCGTAGCTACGCGATCGCGCCAACTATGAGTTGTGACAATATTTGGAAAAAAGCTTTCCGACGTTTCCAAATTATGGTTGTAGCGCGTTACCCCCGCTTCTTTTAGAGCTTGGGCTTGTTCGGGTGTTACTTCTCCCAACGCGCAACAGGGCTTGATATTTGTCTCGGCGATTATTTGCTCTACGGTAGCTAAAATTTGCTCAAATTCTGTTGATTTGGGACTGCTATACTTAGGCCCGCGCCCCTGACTTACTAAGCAAAAACGTTTTGCTCCGGCGGCTTCGGCGGCTTTGGCTTGGGCGAGAATTTCCTCGCTAGACTTTAATCCATACACCGGGGAATCGCTGCCTTGGTGGTGGGCCGATTGGGAACAAAAACCGCAATTTTCCGAGCAATTGCCTGATTTGACATTGATAATGCTGCACAAATCTACCGTATTACCGCAGCATTCTTGACGGACGCGATCGGCGGCGGCGCATAATAGCACGATATTTTCTTCCCCTTCTATTTGGGTAAGAGCCTTTGCCGTTGCTCGATCGATTAATTCTCCACTAATAATCCGCGTTGCTAGACTATCGAGCCACTCTTTTAGTAACTCGCGATCGCTAGACAAATCGGTATTTAATTTATTAAAGGCGGTTGACAAGGGTGCGCGAACCACTTTTTGCCCCTAGATTGCATGACTTAAGTGTTGGCATTTTACCACTGGAATGCCCTCTTTACTCCAGTTTGTAGGCTTGATATCTAAAAAAACTTAATACCTTAGCGGGATAAATACATTAAACCTATCGAATCGAGCCTTTTCCTACAGCTTTTACTATAGTTAACCTTATCTTTACCTTCCTTTTACAAGAAGACGCTAATGTCGAGACGAATACCCGTAAAAGTACGCAGAATTTTCTATGTTTTCTCGCCTTGACTCAACTCGTAGAGCTTTTTTGCTATCGCTAGTAGCTCTTTCGTTTGGTATAGCCTCTTGTCAGCAGCAAACACCTACTGCTCCGAATGCTGAAACTAATGCTTCTAGTCCCGCCGCAAATACTGGTGGTGACAGCATAACTCTTAATGGTGCTGGCGCATCATTCCCTGCTCCGTTATATCAGCGTTGGTTTTCTGAATATAACAAAGTAAATCCTAATGCCAAAATTAGCTATCAATCCGTGGGTAGTGGTGCGGGAGTCAAACAGTTCACGGCGGGGACGATAGATTTTGGCGCTAGCGATACTGGAATGACAAAAGAGGAAATTGCTAAAGTATCTCGTGGCGTAATTTTAGTACCAGCAACCGCAGGTAGCGTCGTCCTTGCTTACAATCTTCCCGGTGTAGAAGGGTTAAGGCTGTCAAGAGACGTTTATCCAGATATCCTCTTAGGTAAGATATCCAATTGGAACGATCCAAGAATCGCCAAAATTAATCCTGACTTAAAGTTACCCGACCAGCCAATTACAGTTATTAACCGCTCCGATGGTAGCGGTACTACTGCCATACTCACAAAACACCTCAGTGCTATTAGTCCAGCTTGGAAAAGCGGACCAGGAGAAGGCAAATCTGTTAGCTGGCCCGTAGGGACAGGAGCCAAGGGGAATGAGGGTGTAACGGCACAAATTCAACAAACTCAAGGTGCAATTGGTTACACTGAGTACGGTTATGCTACGCAGAATAAAATTCCCTTTGCTACTTTGGAAAACAAAGCAGGTCAATATGTAGCAGCCACGCCAGAATCAGCATCTACAGCCCTTGCCTCGGTAACCCTACCAGACGATTTCTTAGGTTTTGCACCCGACCCCGAAGGAGCGCAGTCCTATCCCATAGTGTCCTATTCATGGATTATGGCTTACAAGACCTACGACGATCCAACTAAGGCGCAAGCTATGGAAAATATGCTTAAATGGGGATTGACAGAAGGACAAAAATATAGCGCTGAACTAGGTTACGTACCTTTACCAGAAAGCGTAGTTAATAAAGTTGAACCAGCCATAGATGCTATTAGCAAATAAGTAATTTGCACATAAGGTATACCCCACAAGTCTTAATTTTGAAATTAATTTATGAGTTCGTTTGCTCCAAAGGCTCAACCAACTATCAGACCACGCCCTAGCTGGGAAAAAAATCTCGATCGAGGCTTTGTCTGGCTCACGCGCCTGTTAGCATTAGCGATCGCCGCAGTTTTGCTGTGGATTGCCTTAGAAGTAGCGATCGAAGCCTTCCCGGCAATTCAAAGATATGGTTTAGGGTTTCTTAGTTCTACAGAATGGAATCCTGTCACTGAGAGATATGGCGCATTACCCCAAATTTACGGCACTTTAGTTACGGCATTTATTGCTCTGCTTTTGGCTGTCCCCATTGGCGTGGGAACAGCAATAGTAGTCAGCGAGAATTTTCTTCCTGCCTCGGTGCAAACGGTGGTAGTTTTTCTCATCGAACTATTAGCAGCAATTCCCAGTGTGGTGTATGGCTTGTGGGGTATTTTTATTTTGATACCTATCTTGACAAGTGTAGGTAGGGTATTGCACTCGTCCCTAGGTTGGCTGCCGATATTTAGCACTCCTCCTTCTGGGCCAGGGATATTCCCCGCAAGCATAGTTTTGACGATTATGATTTTGCCAATTATTACGGCAATTTCTCGCGATGCCCTAGTTTCTTTGCCAACAGACTTGCGCCAAGCCGCTTACGGACTAGGGGCGACGCGCTGGGAAACAATTTTTCGCGTTCTACTACCGGCGGCAACTTCTGGAATTGTAGGCGCGACTATGTTAGGGCTGGGTAGGGCAATGGGTGAAACAATGGCGGTAACAATGATTATCGGCAACTCTAACCGCATTAGTCCCTCGATCCTGACCACAGGCAATACTATTGCTTCATTGCTTGCCAACCAATTTGCGGAAGCTGATGGCATTCAAATCTCCGCTTTGATGTATGCCGCCTTAGTTTTATTTGTGCTAACCCTGTTAGTAAATGTTTTGGCAGAGTTAGTGGTACGTAGAGTGGGAAGAATTTAAGTTAAGTGAAATTTGTGGATATAAAGCTCAAAACAGAGCGTAAAGTATGACATACCAAGACACCGATCGCCATTCCCAAAGCATAGGACGCAGCTTAAATCGTTCTCCTAACTCGCCAAGAGTCATATTTGGCACGGTAATGACTTCTTTAGCCTTTGCCTGCGCGATCGCCGCTTTAGTACCTCTAGTTGCCGTCCTTAGCTACGTTACAATTAAAGGCTTTAACCGTCTTAACTTGAGCGTATTTACCGAACTCCCCCCGCCCCCCTTGGTAGATGGCGGTGGCTTTGGTAGCGCGATCGTGGGAACTTTAATGATGGTAGGAATTGCGGCCTTAATTAGTATTCCCGTTGGCGTACTAGCGGCGATTTATTTAACCGAGTTTAGCAAAGGCAAAGTAGCAGACAGCATTCGATTTGCCACCAACGTTTTGAGCGGCGTGCCTTCAATTATTGCTGGAGTTTTTGCTTACGGAGTAGTAGTATTGACAATGGGTACTTTCAGCGCGATCGCTGGCGGTATTGCTTTATCAATTTTGATGCTACCAATTATTGTCCGCACTACCGATGAATCGCTGCAATTAGTCTCTAGAGACTTACGGCAAGCGGCAGTAGGTATTGGTGCTACTAAGTTTCAAACTGTCGTGCAAGTTGTTTTACCTGTAGCAGTTCCAGCTATTGTGACCGGAACAACTTTGGCGATCGCCAGAGCCGCCGGGGAAACCGCACCCTTATTGTTTACAGCCCTATTTACGCAGTTTTGGCCCACGGATATAACGGCTCCCACACCATCGCTGGCGGTATTAGTTTACAACTTTGCGATCGTACCGTTTGATAATCAGCAAGAACTAGCTTGGGCAGCTTCTTTAGTATTAGTATTTTTAGTTTTAGTTACGAGTATTATCTCCCGCCTAGCTACTCGCAAGCGGGCTTGACATTTTTTGATCGCCACTTTTAAAAGCAATTAATTAAGTTCTATTGGAATCAATTTTTCGCTTAATTCTATAGCCCCTTTCACCTTACCCATCTATGACTACTGACACCCGAACTATTAATCAAACGCAGACCATTTTGCGGACAGAAAATCTCAATGTTTTCTACGGCAGTTTCTTGGCACTAAAAAATATCTCCTTAGAGATTCCCAAAAACCGGATAACTTCTTTTATTGGCCCTTCTGGCTGCGGTAAAAGTACGTTGCTGCGTTGTTACAACCGTCTAAACGACCTAATTGATAGTTTTCGTGCGGAGGGGAAAATCTTTTACTACGATCAAAATCTTTACGCACCTTCGATAGATCCTGTAGAAGTTCGGCGACAGGTGGGTATGGTATTTCAAAAACCTAATCCTTTCCCCAAATCAATTTACGACAATATTACCTTTGGCGCTAAGATTAATGGCTATCGCGGCGACATGGATGAATTGGTAGAGCAATCGCTTAGACAAGCGGCTTTGTGGGATGAAGTCAAAGACAAACTCAAGCAAAGTGGTTTATCTCTTTCCGGCGGACAACAACAGCGCTTGTGTATTGCTCGTGCGGTAGCAGTCCAACCAGATATTATTTTGATGGACGAACCATGTTCGGCGCTCGACCCGATTTCAACAATCAAAATTGAAGAATTGCTGCAAGAACTTAAGCAACAATACACCATTGTAATTGTTACTCACAATATGCAGCAAGCCTCGCGGGTGTCTGATATGACAGCCTTTTTCAACGTCGAGCCTACAGACAAAGGTGGCAGAATGGGCTATTTGGTAGAATACTCCAATACAGAAGTCATCTTCCAAAACCCCCAAGAAAAATCGACCCAAGAGTATGTAAGCGGGCGCTTTGGTTAAGTCAGGGGAATAAATTCTATCCCTATTTCGATCTACAAATTTGGATTTATATTTTTAGTTAGCATTTAGCTAAAGTGTCAATAGCATTGCCTAGCTTGTCTAACTAACTAATTTTAATAAATGACTAAGAAACATACATTGCTGCTTCCGGCGTTAGCAGCCAGCTTGCTTGTTGGCGGCGGTATAGTAGCTTACTTTTTAGTAGTTGAGCCTCAAAAACTAGCTCAACTGCCCTTGGGGGCTAATATTATTCCCCAAGACGCGGTACTTACAATGTCTGTGTCTACAGAACCAAGCAAATGGCAGCAATTGCGCGAATTTGGAACGCCCCAAACCCAAGCCATTCTAGATAGCTACTTAGTAGAATTGCGCGATCGCTTTTTGACCGATAACGGTTACAACTATCAGCAAGATATTCAACCTTGGCTAGGCAAAGAAGTTACTTTAGCGATTGTATCTCCCCAAAGTTCTCCACGAGAACAATCAATAGTGATGGTGTTACCCATTGCTAAACCAGATCTTGCTGCTCAATTGCTATCAAAACCATTACAAGGTAAAACGAGCGACGTTACTTACAAAGGCATCCAAATAAAAGCAACTCAAAACTACTCAACAACGGTACTAAATAATCGTTTTTTGGTAATTAGCGACAGTCTCAAAGCCACCGAAAGAGCGATCGATACCTATCTTGGAGACAATTCTTTAGGAAAAATGCCCAGTTTTAGGGAAAAACTTGGGGAGATTGCTCAGGAAAATCATTTTGCTCGAATTTATGTCAATATCCCCGCCGCCGCCCGATTAGTAAATAGCAATCCCAAAAAATTATCGCCCCAACTCGCTCAACTTCAGCAAAATCAAGGTTTAGCAACAACAATTAACTTAGAACAAGAAGGGATCGAGTTAAAAAGTGTATCGTGGTTGAAACCAGATAGCGATCGCGTCCATTTAGTTCAAAACAATGCGGGGAAAATGCAGCGCCTTTTACCCCCAGAAACTTTGATGATGGTATCTGGGGGAAATTTACGGCAATTATGGCTCGATTATTTGCGATCAGTAAAAGCTAACCCCCTTACACCGATTCCCCCGGAAAATTTACGGGCGGGCGTGAAAAATAGTACCGGGTTAGATTTAGATGAAGACTTGCTCCGTTGGATGGATGGAGAATTTGCTTTGGCTGTAGTTCCAGCCACAAAAGCCAATGCTTCGCCTAATGACTTTGCTTTGTCTTTAGCATTTATGGTGCAGGCAAAAGACACGGACAAAGCTAAAAAAGCCTTCCAGGAAATAGACAAAGTAATTAGCAGTCAATATCAATTCAAAGTTCAAGAAACCCAAGTTGCAGGCAAACCCGTTACTAACTGGATTGCTCCCTATGGTACGCTGACCGCAACCCATGGTTGGTTAGAGGACAATGTTGCTTTTTTCTCTTTGGGCGCACCGTTAGCAGAAAAAATAATTCCCCAACCCGCCGCTAATTTAGCAAGTACCGAGCAATTTCAAAAAGCCGTACCATCGCAACTGAGTCCTAATAACGGGCAATTTTTTGTGAATATCAACCCAACGTTTAAAAATTTGCCCCTACCGCAAGTTATTCCCAATCAACAAATTGTTTTAGACGCAGTACGTTCAATTGGAGTAACAACCGCCGTCAGCAGTCGCCACAGTATTCGTTATGACATTTTTATAGCACTCAATAAAAATCCTAACCCCAAACCCTTGCCTAGCCCCACAAATCGTCCTAGCTTGCCTCTTTCTCCTTCACCCTAAGTTTAACTCTAGGCAAGAACTCTTTAAACTCAATTCGAGATTGCGCTGTTACAGTTAGGATCGATGTAATAAACATAAATTTTGAGTTAACAGCGACCCGGAGAAAACTATATGAATCTGGTTTCACTCCAGAATTGGCTAGACAATGCGGCTTTTGCTGTATTATTTGCAACTATGTTAATTTACTGGGTTGGGGCAGCTTTTCCCCAATTGCGCTATTTACCTGCGTTAGGAACGGCGGGAATGGCGATCGCAAATTTGTGTATGGCAACTTTATTAGGGGCAAGATGGATAGAAGCGGGGTATTTTCCCTTAAGTAATTTATACGAATCGCTGTTTTTTCTCGCCTGGGGAATCACTACTATTCATTTTTTGGCAGAAAACAACAGCCGCAGCCGTTTAGTAGGCGTTGCAACTGCACCAGTAGCGATGGCAATTGTTGCTTTTGCTACTTTAACTTTGCCCTCTCAAATGCAAAACTCCGAGCCTTTAGTACCCGCGTTGAAGTCTAATTGGTTAATGATGCACGTCAGCGTCATGATGTTGAGTTATTCAGCTTTGATGGTAGGGTCGTTACTGGCGATCGCTTTTTTAGTTGTGACTCGCGGCGCAAACATAGAATTGCGGGGTAGTTCGGTGGGTACGGGTGGCTATCGCTTGCACCGAGCAACAGATTTGGCGAACCAAAAAGTAGCAATCAATTCTACGGAGTATAACGGCAATGGGAATACCGCCGTGCTTAACTTAGCTACGGTCGAAGCTGCAACTGAAACTCTTTCACCCCAGCGCCTTAGTTTGGCGGAAACTTTAGATAATATTAGTTACCGGATTATTGGTTTGGGATTTCCCCTCCTGACAATTGGAATTATCGCTGGGGGCGTATGGGCAAATGAAGCTTGGGGATCTTACTGGAGTTGGGACCCTAAAGAAACTTGGGCTTTGATTACGTGGCTTGTATTTGCGGCGTATCTCCACTCCCGGATTACTCGCGGTTGGCAAGGTCGCAGTCCGGCTATTCTAGCTTCTGCTGGGTTTGTAGTTGTCTGGGTTTGTTATTTGGGAGTCAATCTTCTGGGTAAGGGGCTACATTCTTACGGCTGGTTCTTTTAAGTTTTGGCAGTTAGTCTCTTTTGGAGCTAACTGCTAATAAAACCAGGTTTTAACCATAAAATATATTTCGATATTAATTGCAGGTTAGCCAGCGCGTGAAGCTATTTATTTACCATACCCCCGAACTTACTCCCACAGATATCATTCCAGATTGCGCGATCGCGGTGGATGTACTGCGAGCAACAACGACGATGGCGACGGTCTTAGCGGCGGGG
>QQTW01000762.1_pt1 | contig 21067 bp, 26 predicted proteins | sample 1904831 | NCBI WGS metagenome assembly QQTW01 (sample SAMN09435610, study PRJNA476489) | Subsurface metagenome, whole genome shotgun sequencing project. | reverse complement strand
CCCCTGTCGTCAAACTCAAGCTCAGCTGCTCCAGCCCCGCCGTCAACTGATTCAGCTGCTGCAGCTCTGTTTTCCCCAGCCAGCCCCCCATTCCGCGGAACGAGCATATCAGCCGCTCTCTCAAAAGGACACCGGGGTGACTACAGCTTGATCCGAGCGCCTCACAGCTTCATTGTTACCTTTCTCGAGTCATTCTTGCCTCGGTGTTCTTTCAACTCCGCAATCCTGCTTGGTTTGCTTGTAACTTAACACCATCGAGTTGACTCGAGTCGCGTGCGGTGACGATCTAGAGGTACAAGACGAACTCGAGTTTTGTTTGCGCGCGCATCCGAGCGAACCACCACTTCGAAGCAAACGCATCTGCACCGATTGATTCACTCCCAGCCCGTTTGCTACTTTTCCCGGCTTTGTTTCTTTGTTTCCATTCCGGCACGTGTCGAGCCCGACGGAGTGGAGTGGAGGACCCGTGGATCGGCCTCGGGCGGGCAACAGCAGGAGCAATCAGGTCGCAAGAGGGAGTGGACTCGAGGAGGAGGCGGTCTTGATGCGGAAGACTGTTGGAAGACGCGGTTATGCTGGACATCCGCGAGGGACTCGAAGGGGAAGCTCCCGATCCTCGTCGGAAGAGACGGCCCTGCAGGTGATCATATTGGTGAGTTCGAGGGACTATCAATTCTGTTTATGTATCCTCTTCCGACATGAGGAGCGCTTGGTGCAGGGGCCCGAGCATCTCTCTTTGTTCGTAGCTGGATATGGAGAATCTGGCCTGCATGTCTCCGTTGAAGAATCGCGTCCTATTCGCAGATTCATTCATTGTGACGTCTACGTGTTTTTTGCGACTTTGGATGGCCCTATGCATAGTATCATCATTTCAAGAGTGGTGTTGACAGTCAAGTAGGGCTCAGGAGGCGGTCCTGCCGAAGACGACGTGACCGGATTTCTTGTTCGGTCAACTGCAACAGAATGGGCGAAAGGATCAGTGCTGGCTGTGGATGCCGGCACGCATCTTGCCGCCATTGCGCAGATTCTTGAAGATCAAGCCCTTGGAAACGATGACTGGGCTGAGAGGAATAGAGCTTCGAGGTCGAGGGCACTTTCTCAGGAGGCGCTACGCCGCAATGGAGTAAGGTCGCTCCCGTCCAGAAGTCTGCGAGCAAGCGACTCGACGAGCAATGGCAATCAATCATCACGATCAAATCCGTTTGCGGGTTTGCATCTCCCCGCGGACAACCCGCGTGCCAACGCGGCTTTCATCACCCGCGAACTCGTCTCCACGTATCTCATTACGCACGCCCACCTCGACCACATTGCCGGTTTCGTCATCAATACCGCTTCATTCCAGCACACCGCTCGTCCCAAGCGGTTGGCAGCGATGGAAGGTACTATTAATGCGATCAAGACGCACATCTTCAACGACCTGATCTGGCCGAATCTGACTGACGAAGACGGCGGGATCGGACTGGTGAGTTTCATGCGGTTGGTGGAGGGCGGGGATGTAGCTATCGGAGAAGGTGACGGGAGGGGCTACATCGAAGTGTGTGAAGGATTGGGTGTCAAGAGCTGGAGCGTCAGCCATGGACATCGCAGCAACAGCAGCAAACGACGACAACTGTCTCATCCTCATCTCTATCCTCTTTCGCACCCTCATTCGCCTCGTCTCGGTCCTCATCCGCATTCTCCTCGTCTAAATTCCCCTCATCCTCATTCTCATTCGCTACTCCATCATCATCACCATCATTACAGCCATCGGGGCGGTGGTGGGGACCCACATTCTATGCCCTTCCCGGGTGAAAGTGTGGAGAAATGCGCCTACGATAGTACGGCCTATTTCATCCGCGACTTTGCCACAGGCACCGAGGTGTTGATTTTCGGGGATGTCGAACCGGATCGGATCTCTGCGGAACCTCGAACGGCGCTAGTTTGGCAAGAAGCTGCGCCCAAGATTGCAAGGGGAATGCTGAAGGGGATACTAATAGAGTGTTCTTACGACGATTCACAATCGGATGAAACGCTGTTCGGACACCTCGCACCGAGGCATCTGATTCAGGAGTTGCGGTATTTGGGAGAATGTGTGAGGGATGTGCGGAGACAAGAAACGAAACGTGGAAGAGGGAAAGAAATGAATAGTAAGAAACGAAAGAGAGGTGGGAGAAGTGGAAGTAGAGGGAGTACAGCAAGTGGAATTGCAGAAGCACGAGCACTGTTGACACGATTGACGAAAAGGCGTCATTCGAGTTATCACCACCAACGAAGGGAAGGTGGACGGTCCACTCGTACTTTCCTAGGTCTCCCTGAGGCGCAGCAACAACAATCGCAACAACAGCAAGAACAGAAACAGCAGGATGGTCAGCAACAAATGCAGAAGCAGAAACGAAAGCGGAGCAAGATGGGAAGAGTGGGAGAGGAAGGAAGTGCTGGAGTGGGATCTCTGCGTCCAACATCAGCAGGTGGTGTCCCCTTTTTCATCAGTGATGGAATCCCGAATGAAGGCCGTCCGGAGTTACCACCGTTGTCAACTACTGCAGGTACTACTACCACCACCGCAGCTGCAGGAAAAGATGGCGAACCGAATGATCCAATAATAGACGATACGCCATATCCCGGTTCAAGTCCCGTCGACGACGACGAAGAAGAAGAAGAAGACCGAGTCTACACCTCAGCTGACGAACCAGAACTCGATGATGAACAAGGCAATGATGCTCTCCCTCCTCCTCGTCGTAGTCTTCGTGCTCGACCACTGAATCGAAGACGTCAAGAAGCAGAAGCGGAGGAAGCTGCTGAAAATGAAGAAGAAGAAATGGAGCTCGACGATGACGACGTTGAAGAAGAAGAAGACGAAGAAGATCTACCATTGAAAGGCTTAAAGATAGTGATCATCCACATGAAAGATCCCTTCCGAGCGAACCTCACTACAGGACCAGATATAGGACAATCCATCCTGGAGCAATTAGAGGGGTATGACGATGGAAGTTTATTACTCGACAACGCCGACGATGAAGGTGAAGACGATGGAAGTGGTGGAACGGATAAGGGAAAGAGAAAGGGAGCTGTTAGGAAGAAGACAAGGAAGGGGAAAGGAAATGATAAGAAAGAGGACGCAAGGAAAGATAGAAGAGAGACAAGAGGGATGGGGATAAAACTGGGTTGTGAATTCATTATTTCGAAGAGGGGACAATCTATCTATCTATAGTTCTATCTATAACTAGGTGTAGCTCGCTATAGCTCGCTATCCTCGATTTTCGAATTCAAAGTCCATTAACCACATACAGTATCGCCCGCCCACATACACGCACTGTTTGTTCATAATCCACTTTTCCTTGTTTCCATGCTAGCTCTATTGGCTGTGACCAGCACTCGTGACCATTCGCAACGCCCAGAGAAAAGTTAGAACAGGGCAAATAACGTTAGATTACGGTACCAGATAGTCGCACCAACTTCCGTTCAAGCGTGATTGATCTTTTCTTTCTTCCTTTGTGCGGCTCTCTCTCTATGGTCGTTGTAGATCGTAGATCGTGGATGCTTAATCTACCAGATGGATGTTCGTCGTAGAGCATGCGGGTTTTTGGAAAAAGGATAAATGGAACAGACTCGGAAGTAACTGCTCCATACCCACCCGGTCGGACGTCGCCAAACAATAACGAAGTCATCATCATGATCCTTGTGATGAAGGATAGCTTCGTCACACTTATGACAAAGACACTTGCATCAGTACTACGATGATGACCTAACGTCACCTCCCTTGTACTGATGGTGATATACCCCTCCCCTTTCATGGGACTGATAGTGAAGATCAAAAACCCTCGTCACACGGAAGACGCTGATGATGGTGGTGATGATGATGACGGAGTTTCCTTTCCGCCAGACTGATAATGTTAATATAGAATAAGTCCAACATTGACGATTGCAAATCTGTCCAGGTTGGCGATGATTGTTGAGCTGTCCTATTTATTTATTTCCATCGCGTGGTGGTGTTACAGTTACAGCAAATCCCACAGCGCTTTTCTGTCACCCGGAAACCTGGAAGCGCACGCACGCCTGCCGCAGCATACGCTCTTTGTCTATCCGCCGCCGTTGCCGCCCACAGTAGTAAAATATATACATACATAGACCGCCTCGTCTTGTCTAATCCAGTTGTCCATCGTCCGTTTCCCATTTCGAACGAAACCAGCCCAACACAACGCCAGAACCCATCCAACGAGGTGCTGCAGCTGCCGGCTAACAGTGCCAGAAATACAGCAGACAACAAAGCAAAACAATCGACAATACTTCGAAAGGAAAAAAGCCAGCGAGAAATCACACGAAACTCATTCTTTTTTACCGATCCGGCCTCTTCACATGGCTTCCATTCAACCTCCCCTCCCCACTTCCCCTACCAAATCTCTTCCCCTTCCCTCTTCGTTCATCGTCACTTTCCTCCTCAGTCAAATCCGACAGACCAAACCCTCCATTTCCATTCTCCTCATCATACGCATGAATGAGGCCCTCTCTATCACCTCGATCACCTGGATGGGCAGAATACGAAATACTTCCCGAACTCAATCTCCTTCGTTCCCTGTCTAGACTTCGATGAGCTTGCATGCTTCTTCGCGTTTGAAGACTCGCTATGCCATCCGTGGGAATCCCGTTCGTGGTGATGTCCTTGGAGGTGTGAAGGCCTAACTTATGGCCGTCGGGATCACCGCGGGATAAATTGAGGAGGTGGACTCCTGCGAAAATCACGAGGAAGCCACATAGAAGCGAAATGGTGTTGACCGCGTCGGTGGTGTTGAAGCCTTTGAAGAGCATGAAGGAAGCGACGAGGGTGGAGGTGGTGAATGTGACGTAGTATAATGGATTAACACTGCCGAGGTTTAGTTTGGAATGAGGATGTGAAGGGAGGGGGACTCGTGACTAACATGGTAGTCGAGAATTGACTCAACGCTTTATTGAAATAATTCATCTGCGTCAAAATACAGACCACAACGACGATGGCAAAGACATAAGTCGACGGATGCGTAAACTGATTGGTGCCATTCGGTGCAAACGTGATCTTGAGAGCGATTCCGAACGCTTTGGCGGACATGACCGTCAATGAACCCACCGCGGAACAGATCGAGATGAAGACCAGCGGGTGTCGTTTGCCATGTTTGGGAGCAATGCGATAGATCATGACGGCGATGAAGATGGAGACAATAAGGCAATAGCTTAGAAATCCTGTGTGAAGATGAGCATGATGATGTTTGCAGAGTGGGTTCGGAGAGACAGAATAATAACGGACCCGGTTGAATGGCATAATGCAAGATTTCATCCACCGTTTCAATCTCCTTGTCGGGAGGTGCGTGGAGCACAATGATCACGGATCCAATGAAGCAGATGGCGCAACCGAGTCGACCGAGTCGACCGAGCTCTTCGTTGAGGAAATATGAACCTAGTACGGCTCTGATGGGTTGTTAGAAGGGGATATATGAGCAGACTGGGAATATATGGACTGACCCAACGAGCACACTAAGTGCTCCTAAAGGTGTTACAAGGATTGCGGGTGCAAATGCATAGGCGGCGAAATTGGCAATCTCACCCACGCCCTCTGTTATATCGAGTTAGCTGGAGGCGATTCTTTTGGACGCGTTGGGTATTCATTGACATACGCGTGACGATGCCCGCCCACCAAATCGGACTTCGAAGGTATGCAAATCCGTCGCCTTCGAAGCCATGACGCTCGCTGGCTTCTATTAAGCCCTGGAATATTGATATCAGAATGGATTGCACGACTGGAGAATTATCGCGATTTCATGGACGGACCTTTTTGGTAATAACAAAGCTCGCTCCTACGCAGTCGCATATTAGCATCTGACCAGTCCAAGCAATGTATATATGCGCAACTCACCAATAGCGACTGTTGATGTAATGGCCAATGCCAGACCGATGTATCTAGTTATACGAATCAGCCACGTCTTCGGTACGTAACCCAGGACTGCATCCTCAGACATACTTGTCGTCCAGTGGCATCGTGATATTGCTCTACAAGAGCCAGTCGTGACAGAGAAAGAGGTTGTGATGGGTGCAATGAGGTATTCAAAAGGGATCCGCTCGGTCGAGCAAGCGCAGCTTGCGCCGAGACACGGATTCCCTGGTCGTGAAACGCGACTTAATGAAGAACAGGTGGTTATCGACGATCGCGCAAAGGTAATGGTTCGAAAGACGACGCGCCACTGGCTGCAACGACGCCAATCCCCGATTGAGTTGATGGCGACTTAGACGACGACGACGTTCGTCGCAAGATCATCGCGCTCGGCGGCTAACACTGGAAAAGACTATTGTCGCGGATGGCGGCAGAAGCGGGAGGGCATGGTCGGATCGGAGAGGTTGATCGCAAGCACCTAGATATCGGAGAGACTGAACACCAGAGGGATGATGCTCGTAAGGGACGTGCTCGTTGCGTCGGCTTGAGTAGAGGGAATGCTGTTGTAGTACAAAAACGTTCGTCGTTGTCGCGACGGTGGTCCGACGTGGTCGCTTTGGCCATTTACGACGAAGTAATCCGTCGACTTTATTTTTAGTCATGTGATTTGATCGATCATCGCCCCTGCATTGGAAAATGCGATTGCATCGCCAACCAGCCTCCTGTTTCGGACTGTGCCGGTCCGAACCCCCCTTTTGATATTGAATACGGGTAGCAATCATAATCGCCACGGCAGTTCAATTATGGAGTGGAGGTGCCTGCAAATGATCGTGATAAGGCTTGCGAATTCAACGGCGTACAATTTAGTCCATTGATTCGGGTGTTGACGATTCAATGGGTGCTGTTCCGGTCGGCTCACCTAAGAAGATTAAAGCGTGTGTCGAATGGTGGATCACGCGTTGCTCGGTATTCTGATCATCTTAGATCGAGAAACATTTTCCGGGCATGAAAAACTTGCCCCTCGACACATACAAGTAAAGTAGCGAGTTTTAGGACATCACGTCAAGAGCCAGCTTATACAATCGGAGATGCTTGGACCTTTCGACTTGAATCTGTATTAGAGTAGTAGCCCTATACAAGAAAGCAGAGTGGAAGCGGAGAAGAAATCATCAGAGGGCAAATGGTCAATGCTTCAAGAGGTAGTAAGGGTGGAAGCAAACTTGAAATGAAGGGGAGAAGAAGTATGTCCATGAAGTGAAATGCTGGGAATTCTCCGCCCGAACAGACCGAATAATGGCCCAAGACAGACCTCGCGGTGGAAATCTGGAATTAGATCCCTTCATTCACGCCGTGCCCACAGAAAGTGTAGAATGGGAATAGCTAGGGAGAGGCAAGGATGATGATGAGATTTTTTAGGGGGAAGAAAGGGCAAACGATAATACTCGAAACTTACCGCTTCCTCGATCCGGATTCATGTCCGTTGAGGAAGTAACTCACCGCAAACCTTTCCTCCTATTTTCGTTGACGTCGGCGCATTCTGATTAAAGTGCAGATGGTGCTGGGAAATTCCGCTGCTGCTAGTGAGGAGATGAGCAGCAACGCAGAAGTGACCTGGTGAAGATATAGAGGTGAAGAGGTAGAGCCCGAAAGCTGAGTCGGCGAGGGATGGGAATGAAGACGACGCGCCCTGAGGTGTTGAGTAGCGGCTTATGTGGAGCGAACGCGTTTGATTTCTGTGACGGCCACATCAGCATGAAACTTGATTAGGCATGATAAATGATTACACTCACGCTGGCTGGGAGACGAGATAGGACCCCGCTCATCATCTTCAGCACGAGGTCGTTTGGTAGACGATGGCTGGCTCTCGGAGGCCGACCCGTTTCGTTCAGTGGCTGGGCTTAGATCTTCGATTACGACGGTTGTGGCGGCTTCGACGGCAATTGTGTTCTGACCAATGTCCGTGGAAACCGATGTCGCTGTTGGAGCGGCGAACGTATCGTCTCCTGCTTCAGTGTGGACAAGGAAATCTGCGTCGGCTTCCTCGTCGGCTTCTTCGTCAATCTCGCCCGCTTCTAGATCAGTTGCATCGGGCCCGTTAGGAGCCTCCACCTCCACGTAACCCTCATCTTCGTCGGTGTCGTATGAGATTTGATCTTCATCTTCAACTGCCGGAGGAGGGATATAAGTGTCGTGATTTTCTTTGTCGTCGAGCTGGGGCTCCTCGCCGTCAATGAAATTAGCATCGTGCACAGTCGGGTCAGAAACTCCTGAGCTGTGATCGCCATTCTGATGAGGATGATCTTCCGTTTTATTTTCCGTCGCTGTCCCCGCGTCATCTCCCTCTTCACCACCCGCTGCGTCGGTGGCACGCTCCGTCTGAGGACTCTCTTCGCCCTCCGGCTGCTCTACGTTATCGTCGTAATGGCCGTCATCGGATGCCTCCCAGGTCTCCTCGTTCGCTGGATTGTGGTCATAATCTTCTTCATCCCCGAGAGGTGCAAATATGCCACCATTTCGAGCTTCTTCGTCGTTAGATTGTTCTATCTGTGGTAGGGCAGGTGTGGCGACTTCATTCGAAGCCTCAGGTTCTACGTCGTCTGGATTCGGTTCTGTAAGGGAATAATCGTCACAAGCTGCACAATAGCAGATGCCGGGCTGAGAGCATTGCATAATAAAATGGCTGGTCATACCGTTGTCTGCAGTAGTCTCGCCATCGACAGGTGCAAGCGACACAGTATGATCGCCTTCGCCCGTCTGTTCGTCCTCATTATCGCTGTAGTCGATGATATCCTCCTCTTCCGCGTCTTCGAACTCATTAGTGCCCAGGGGCTCTTCCTCAGTGGCTTGTCTGCCCTCGTCATCCTCTCGTTCCTCGTCAGCGCCCTTTGCATCTGGTTCTTGATAGGTTGAAGCAGTAGCTTCGTTAGTTGCAGCCGCCGTGTCGAAATTGAGCGTTTCCTCGGATGGCTCGATGGCCGTTTGATCGATTGTCGATGTATCCAGAGCTTCGCCATCAACCTCATGTCCAGTTAAAACTGGAGAGGTAGAGACAACTGGAACTGAGCCATGATTGGACGGTTTCTCTTCCACGTTGGCTTCTTCCCTGCCTTCATCTTCATGGTCATCTTCATCTTCGTGGTCTTCGAATGCATATCGCTCATCATCTCCATCATCAGCGACTTCGTCGTTTGCCGTCAGGCCTTCTTCCGCCTCCTCAGCCGCTTCGTTCTCCTCCCAGTCTGGCAGTTGTGACAGTCCTTTACCTTCAGCTACTGCAGTCGCCAGGTCTTTCATGATACTCGAGAGGCCGGTTCTGGTGGTTAGCTTTATCAAGAGAGGTTCCGGGTTCTCGATTCCATCATGATGATGGAGCTGAACGTGCAGATCGAGAATTTGCGCGAGCGTGATAGACTGGGTAGAGATAGAGTCCTGCTGCCAGTTAGCTGAGCAGGTAAACTCTCAAAAAGGATCCTCACCTCATTTAGATACAGCCCGAGTGACTCTATCGCGAGCTCCAGCTCATCGCCCTCTCGAATGGTATGCGCAAGCACCACCCTCATCGCTCGAAACACCTCGGTCATGCTCGCATACGCGAGAGACGCATTGTCAAGGAAATACGTCTCAGACCCTTCATCCTTTCGCGGAGGGAAGAGTGACATTTCGTCGCCACCGTAGTGTAGCGTAACTGGGTGCAGCGGTAGGGGAGAGCCTGGGCGTTCTTGGTGCGACTGCTGAGAATGACCCTCAGCTAGCGCCTGGCCCTCGGGAGCGGGTTCCGTAGCCCCCGCTCCCTGCTGTCCCTCGAGGTGTTGCAAAACCGTGGCATCAGAAATTTCAAACTCCTGATCCACTGGCTCTGCTATAACCGTGTGGCTGCTGACAATGGAGCTATCTCCCTCAGTGGACACAAGTAAAGCCGCCGCCGGACTAATCTCGTCCGCACCGTTTCCCACAACATCCACGTCAGGAAGAAGGTTGTCAACGTCAGATGGATATCCGGCAACTGGTGTATCTTCTTGCACATCCTCGATGATGTCCACGTGGATGTCCACGTCTTCGTCCATGCCCTGGACACTCCCTTCCTCGTGCATGATAGCATCCTGCGTCTGTTCGGCCGGCCACGGAGCGGCGTCGTTCATCTCCGACTTGGCGTCTTCGATGTTGTAGTCCTCATCCTGGTTGACCGCGCCGTCAGAGGTAATGTCGATATCGATGTCGATGTCGGCCTCGGCACCAGAATGCATGCCGTGATCGGAGGAGAGCTCCATGTGGTCATCTGGAAGGGTTACTGTCCCTTGCGGGACAGCAAGATGTAGCGACATCCAGAGCCAACAGAGCGGTAACGAAGTGAGTTGTGCTCAGATGCTGAAATGAGAAAGGTTCAACTGTTTCGCTTGCTGTATGGTTAGAGAGGTGCGGTGCTGCTTAACGTGTGTCGATGTTCCTAGAGTCAAGTCAGTGGCTTTCGATAGTTAGTATATGTCAGTATGAGCTCAGTCAGTGAAGCTGGGCTGCTCTTGGGTCGGAGTAGAGGTTCGGGCGTTGTTGTGAGATTGGTCGTTGTCGGGTGTGACTGAGCTGAGGTGAAGTGAGATCTCATCGACAAATCCAGCGGCAGGCGGTTGCTTATGTCAGTATGACTATCACGTGATATCTTGGCCTGTGGTCCTGAACAGATATCGACTTTGCTGCTGTCGGCGTGAGTCCATTTTGAACATCGCGGGGCACGTTAGAACATTAACAATGGTACAGTCCCTCCTATGTCAATCAGGTCATCGCACTAACTGCTCTCAGGTGGTCCTCGCAGCGTCAATATGCACCCGTGGGGGCAAAGCGGTGCTGTCACGCCAATTCCGGGAGATAGCTCGCACCAGGGTGGAAGCCTTGCTGGCATCGTTCCCAAAGCTGTCCGACTCCAGCTCGCAGCACACGACCGTCGAGCAGGATAATGTGCGATACGTGTATCAGCCGTTGGATGAGCTCTACATGGTCCTCATCACCAATCGCCAGTCCAATATCCTACAAGATATTGATTCTCTCCATCTGTTTGCTCAAGTAGTGACGAGCATCTGCAAGAGTCTGGATGAGCGAGAGATTCTTCGAAATTCATTTGAGCTCCTCAGCGCATTCGATGAGCTGGTCTCAATGGGATATCGAGAAAATCTGACGCTCAACCAAATCAAGACCTTCCTGGAGATGGAGAGTCACGAGGAAAGAATCCAAGAGATCATCGCCAGGGTAGGCGACGAGCACGTAATGAGATGGGTAGTATTCTGGTTCTGACTATGTCACAGAACAAGGAACTCGAAGCCAGCGAGGAGCGGAAACGAAAGGCCAAGCAGCTCGAGCTGCAACGCAAAGAGATGGCGCGGAACGCACGAGGCGCCGCTCCACGCATGAGCTCCTACCAACATGATCCCACTCCGGCCAGGCCATCCGTACCCGAGACGTATGACGCTCGGCAGGACGATAAGCCTAAACCAACTAAGTGAGTATCATTTGTAGCTGATAGTCTACACTACCCATTGACGATATTTACAGGTCAATTGCTCCGAATAGGAAGGGCATGCAGCTCGGAAAGAAGCCAAAGGCTACAGACATGTTTGAATGAAATAGAGGATATTTTCATGTGTTTATTTGCCGAATCTCGATAAATCAATTTCACAGCCCCGACTCAAGCGGTCCTAATTCAACCAGAGAGCGTAATCCTAGGACGAGAGACGACTGCCGTCATAAGTCCCGTGATTGTGAAAGTAGCCTTCACCAGACGTGTGACATACGATAGTAAAAGGAGAAATGACGGTCCAGTCTCCCACCACAAGTTGTTGCCAGCTGCGGTGGCTGGCGGTGTTACTTTGGTTATGTTATCAGCAATCGACCGCCCGGAGGACGAAATTGGATTGCTGCGCAACGAAATGCAAAGCTTTCCCGGCGAGATGAACGATCAATTTCGCAAGGTTCACCACCGCCTGACTGCTGTCGAGCGGAATACGGATCGAACGTTCTCCAAGGTATGTTTCAGCTGCTATTTTACAAAGTTTTTCTACTGATTACAATGCTAAGCCGACCAGTGGTGCTGGTCCCAATCCCAACGATAATGAAGGATGTCACATCCACCACTGGTATTTTTCATGTTCTATCAAACCTGTACTCGGTTTCTTGTATTTCTATACGTCGTGGTATGGTTACGGTGTTCAATTTCATAAGGCTATTCTAACATGTGCATGGGTGTTGATGACACCGTCCGAGTCTCGACTCTTGGTCGCATCGTATATTGACACTAGCAGTGTGCCATTTGCGACCACAAATGGATCTTCTATCCTGATTGATTCTCTCTGTTAAACCGCTCCAGACCTTCGACCCTCCGCTGCGTGGATGGCTGTTAAATTCCTGGGTGGTCAAAATGATCTTGAATCTAAGCGTCGTAGTGCCAGCCTTTCGGGCGTGGCACATAACGCGATGCAAGTTCTGTGGGCCGGTAGGAATCGGTCATACTCTAGGATTTAGAACTTGACCATCATTTCTGCTGCTCTCTGTCGTAGATATGAACTATCCTTCATGATACTGGCGATAGCATGACAACCATCACCAGTTCGACGAAGGTAAATTTCAATGATTCTTCGTCGTAAAAGCGATGATGGAAGATCTGTTTGAGGTCACTGGTTCATAAGCCCGTACATTCATTTGTATGATGGCACGGATGGATGAAGTTAATCTGCCTGAGATAGATATGACAACGGCCTCACTCGGGCTGATAATCCTCGCGTCCACAACAAAGCCGCTCCGCTAGAACCTCTGGTCTGTGTTGCGGACAGCCATCCCATTAGAAACTTTTCCGCGACGACGACCGAGCTGGATGCTCTTAGCGGCTAGTTGGCTTTGGCTTTTCGCTCCGACTTCACTTGACCAATCTCCAGTAGCATGTCACAATGAAACTCTTATCCATCTCGAGGAGTAGACGATAGGTTAGGCGTCCCCTCAAACCCTCTACTCACCCCACTTCGTCGCTCTCCTTACCAGCTTGCTCACTTTCCTCGCCCTCTGACTTCTCGCTGTCGTCGCCATCCTCATCACCGCTCAAATCCAAGATCTTGTACTGCTGACGATTTCGACTGAGAACGCAGATGACTCGTCGACCCTTGCGGCCGTTAATCTCCATGTATTCTGGGTCAAACACTCTGGTCTCGAACGTATGCCGGACGCATTGAGACGGGATATTGGTGGCTGACAGAATAGTACCCGGCGGTGATTCAAATGCATTGAGCCGTGATCCCGCAGCTGGTGGAGGCGTCCAAGCACTGTAAACCAGATCATCCTGGCGCTGCTTAGATGTGCCGTAATGGAAGCGTAAAATCTGAGCCGTGCCTGTCGTGATGATTAGCGAGGATACTTACCGTGAGGGAGCACAGAAGCCTACTGTTGGTGTGCCATAGCACCATCAGGTCTTCATCATTCGCAAACTTGATGTCCCTGATCTCGCCATCGGCCAGCCGCAAACGGCCGAGCTCGATGGCAGACAGGGAGCTCAGTCCCTCCCGAATGAGAAGCACGATGCGGAAGACACAAACTAGATAGGTATCATGTGAACTCAATTCATCAACACGATGGATTAGTCGCACTTACGGTCATACTCGTGGACACGGCTTCGAACGGCCACGTAGGTCGTGCAGCGATCTCCCTGCAGTACCGGTCAACGGTCGTTCTCCTCGTGAGCAGCCTACGGTTCATATACCTCGGAGATCATTTTCATGTCCGCGATAACGCCGTCCTCGCTTGAGGTCAACGCCAGAGGGGTCCCGAGAACGACATTACGCTTTTGAGCCTCTGCGATCTGCTGAAAGACGATGTCGCACCGCCGCTCCAGCAGGCTTGTCAGCTCCCACAAACTTATTGGCCCACCCTCGACAGGAAGGCCAGTCTTTAGTTTCGCCAGGTTGGCCTTGAAGCTGTGATGGAGCGAAGTTGCGTCGCCGGACAAGGACTTTGCCGCTTCAGCATTCGAGGGCGTGTCTTGCAGAAGCCGGTTGAGCTTGCTCTGCATCATAGGACCCTGCATATAGGTGAGGACCTTGCCATAGTCGAAATCGGTGTCCCGCTCGGCGGGATCAGTCGCCGAAGTTGGATCAGCCGCCTGCGTCTCAATTTCCCGCCGCAACCAGCCTGAGAAGGTCATGAACTGCCGGAACTCCGTACCGGCGCAGTCGAGGATACCGTGGGCCAGAACGGTCAAGCAGCTGATGGCATCCAGAACGTAGTCTAAATCCCGGCAGGACAATCCCAGAACTCGAGCGGAGTGTTGGTATTTGGAGAGACCTCGCAGTCGACTCGCAATGACGGCACATCGCTCCACAGCGGGTAGAAGGAGTTCATGCGTCAGCCGACGGATGTGCTCGTAACCCGAACTGACTGCTTTGTCCCAGCGTTTGTGTCCCTGCCCAACTGATTTAGCCATCTCCACCTGTTCTCTTGACCAACATGCTTCGAGGCCATACCCGTTCCGACAAGATGTCGACCAGCCACTCTTTCACCTCGGGGAGGCAATGTCCTGTCGTGGCGAGATGATATGCGGCGTGTACGAAGCTGCATTGATAATTCTCCACCAGATCACCTTGGATGCTGCGAATGAACTTTTGCGGCAGCTCTTGGCTCGTCTTCCACTCGGTCTGAATGAGCAATTGGACCTGGTCGATGTACCGTAGTAGACTCTGTAGCTGGGTGGACTTGGTGGCCAACAGCGACAGAAACTCGCCGGGGCTGAGGAGGAAGCGCAGGTCCACGGGTACGAACGAGAGACATCCATGCCCTTCGACCAGCAGCGCGTGCGTGGAGCATCCTGGGTGCGATTGATAGCCTACCGGCTTGCAGCCCCGTAATGATGCCGACGCCTCTCCAAGCTCAAAGGTTCCAATCACAAACGAATCATAGATGCTGAGATGAAGATGACCGTCGTTTGATCCAATCGCCAAGACGTCCACCGCCTTTTCCTCCGAAGCCCGCGAAGGCTGGAAGAAGGCATCAATGGACGTCCGCGAGCTAAAGACATCGTCGCTGTACCAGTCCACGTCAGGCGTACTTTCATCAATTGGACCATCTGGTGCCGACGTACTTTTTCCCAGCCGGTAGAAGACTCAGTTTTGGAAGGATTCCTTCAATCTCGAGAAGCGCCAGTTCGCGCGGCAGATCAACGGCGCCGTCCGAGCTATGTTTGACGGCCGCTTGATGAAGCACCGACTCAACCGCGTGATTGCCCACATTCGTGCCTGATGGAGAGACCGCATAACCGATCCAGTTGCTTCCCCAGCCCAAGCAGGACACATCGCTACTGCCCTCGGCCGGAGACGAATTGTATTTGACCTCATGGATCTGCTTATTGCTTTCCGGACTAACGATGCGAACACATCCATCACTCCAGGCGATCGCCAACAGTTGCCCTATCCCTCGGCGAATTAGCCGGAGCTATTCACCCAATGACCCGTACGGACCCGACGAGCCGCACCGTTGGATTTCCACTGAATATTCTTCACCTGGACTCCAGGGTTCCTGGCTGTGGCGGCAAGGACTCGTTGGCCGTTCAGCCGGTAAACATCGACCTTTTCTCCTTGCGTTCCAAGAGCCAGCAGGTCCAGTGTAGGGCAGTACGCGAAAGCTGAAGGCTTGACTGGACGGGAAAGAGTCATCTCCGCGAGCTGGGTGAGCTCGGTCGCCCGGTCCCCGGCCATGGCGAGGTTATTCGTGGTATGAAGAAATAAGGGAAAGCGCTTGTGGAAGTCAAGCGTTGGAAGGGGTGAAAATGCTATTCATAAACAAAGCTGTATCATTCACTCGACTCGCTTTCGGTCGGACCACTTCTCAACCAATTGGGTAGTTTTTCCTGAGGGTGACATAACGCAGCAACGGGTATCCCGTAAATGACCCCTTCAATCTTCCTCGCTCTGACGACGAAGGTTACATCAACCTCTATCGCACCGTTGATGAAGATATAGCCTCTGGTTTCATCAGACTCTTGACGACAGCACTAATGTGGGAATGAGCCAAACATTGATGCTTACAAAGATTTCTGTCGTCCTGCTCGAGGCTGTTATTGATTCACCAGCCCCGAACTGGCCTCTTCGTTTCTACACCTCCGTCACATGATTCACTGGGAGCTATTGTGACCCTTGGACAACAATATCACCACCTCCTATTACAACCTTCAACCCAATCTCGCCGTCCACCTCCATGCTTAAGGGCCATCCAGCCGTGTACCGCTTCACATGGTCGAGGTGTTTGCCACCCATCACGCCTTCATCCACCACCTCCATTTCGCATCTCTCCTACGGCATCCGTTAACCACGTGACCATGGATTCAGCCGCCGCTTCACACGCCCCGTGCTTCGATTGGCTCTCGCTTGGCGATACCCGCGACAAGCGACTCGCCTTTTTTAGCCGCGCGTTAGTAGGCACCTCTCATCCAGGGCCCCCGACAGGAACACAACACGCGAGCGAAGCACAAAGTGAGCCAACCAGCACGCACCCATCGTCCGTCGAATCAACGGGCCTCTCTGCTGCCTCAGCTTCATCCTTCCATTCACTTCCTGACGGAATCATTCAAGTGATCGATTCGTTTCTTTTTACACGAGATCGTGTCCACGTCTATCAAACTTTCATCGAGGTCGCAGTCGACCGCCAGTCGACACGACGGCCTTCACTACGTCCGCTGCATCCACGCGTCGAGAGTGACGGGCCAAGATGGACGTCAACCAGGTGTTGCAGAACACCCTCTCGCCCGGTACGTCTCCTCTCACTGACATCTACTCCGTGGTGTATCGGAGGATGAAGCTTCATGTGGCATTCGTCGACGAACGAGAAGACTGACCGCGAGCAGATGGGGCCCTTCGACAAAATGCCGAGCAGCAGTTGTTCCAGGCGGCCGAAGTGGACTTTGTGAGTGACTTCCTCCAACGATGAGAGTGGGATGGCCTGCTGGAGCGGCGCCAGCCCTCCAGACGCGCGACGTGGTTTCTTGATATCGGTGCGGATGGCTGATGATGGCCGACATTTAGTCGGGCTATGTGACGACCCTCGCACATGAGCTGGCCAATGAGCAGGTGCATCGCGAGATCCGTATGGCGGCCGGTCTGGCCCTCAAGAATGCCTTCACCGCTCGCGATATGCACCGCCTGCGGGAGCTGCAAGAGAAGTGGCTCCGCCATGTCCCCGCCGAGATCAAGCGGTCGGTCAAGGAACTGGCCCTGCAGACGCTGGCCGCTGGCGAGACGCAGGTCGGCCAGGCGGCGGCCCAGTTCATCACGTCGATCGCGGCAATCGAGATCCCGCGCGACCAGTGGCCGGAGCTCATGCCGACGCTGGTGCAATATGTCAACGACAAATCGCCACAGCTCCGCCAGCTGGCCCTGACCACGATCGGCTACATCTGCAACGAGCCCAACGTCGAGCTGCGCAACAGTCTGGATCAGCATTCCAACGCTATCTTGACGGCCGTCGTTCAGGGTGTGCACAAGGATGAGACGAGCTCCGATGTACGATATGCCGCGATCGAGGCCCTGCTCGACTCGCTCGAGTTTGTGCGCAGCAACTTTGACAACGAGGGCGAGCGCAACTACATCATGCAGGTCGTCTGCGAGGCGACCCAGTCGGACGACTCCCGCGTCCAAGCGGGCGCCTTTGGCTGTCTGATTAAGATCATGTCGCTCTACTATGAGCAGATGCAATTCTACATGGAGAAAGCCTTGTTCGGGTTGACCGTGATGGGCATGAAGAGCGATAACGAGGATGTGTCCAAACTGGCCGTCGAGTTCTGGAGCACCGTCTGCGAGGAGGAGATTCAAATTGCCGACGACAACCGCCGCGTAGGTGATCCGAGTTCTCTACCCTTCCCCTTTCGCTAGATGTCCGCCTCTACTACTCTTATGTCGCTCATACGTCACGCTTCCTCCCACTTTTCCCGCTTCACCTCGTGCATGGATCATAAACTGACTATCTAACAGGCACAAGAGGCTGGGACCGTAATGCGACCAGATTACAACTTCGCCCGCGTTGCCACGCAGGAGGTGGTGCCCGTTCTCTTGCAGCTACTGACGGCCGTCGATGAGGATGCCGATGATGATGAGATCAATCCTCCTCGTGCCGCTGCAAATTGTTTGGCACTCTACGCTCAGGCGGTGGGGCAGCCCGTCGTCCCGCCTGTGCTCAGCTTCATCGAGCAAAATCTACGACACCAAGACTGGCACTATCGCGATGCCGCCCTGTCGGCCTTCGGCGCTCTGACCCTCGTCCCGGATGAGACGGCGCTGGAACCGCTGGTGAAGCAAGCGCTGCCGGTGCTAATGAGCATGATCTCCGACGAAGCGCCCTCGGTGCAGGATTCGGCTGCGTACACTCTCTGCCGCATCTGCGAGAACATCCCGCAGGCCATCGATCCCGGCACGCACCTAGCGCCCCTGGTCGCCTCGCTCTTCGGCGGTCTGTCAAGCGATCCGCACCTGGCCACCTCGTGCTGCGCCGCTCTCAACAACCTAGCAGGACTCTTTGTCAACGAAACCGATGATGGTCAGAACCCGCTTACGCCACATTTCAAGGACAGCGTCACGCATATTCTGCAGGTTACCGACCGGTAGGTGTTGGACCTGCTCCATGTCTCGTTTCCTCTCTGCATGGGGATTGCTAATGGGATGTCGATGAGTAGAAACGATGTGGATAGCCAAGTGCGGACGTCGGCCTACGACGTGCTGAACACCTTCGTCATCCACTCGGCCTCCCAAAGTCTGTCCGTTGTGGCCACTCTGTCGGATGTCATCCTGCAGCGGCTCGAGAATACGCTTGCCATGCGGAATCAGATCGTGAGCGTTGAAGATCGCGTCACTCTCGAAAATATCCAGCTGGGTCTGTCGGACGTCTTGATGGTAGGGCGGCCCCAATCATGTTCATGATCCGCTTATGGTTTCCACCGTCAGCTGCTAACGTCTGTCGTGGCAGGCCATCATTCAGCGTCTAGAGCATGACATCCAGCCCCAGGCCGACCGCATCATGCGTGTCATCTTGCAGATTCTACACTCGGTTGGGGCCAAGTCCAGCGTCCCCGAAGCGCTCTTCATGACGGTGGGAGCCCTGGCCAGTGCGCTCGAGAAGGACTTTCTCCCCTACGTCGAGTCATTCGCGCCTTTCCTCTACAATGCGCTCGGTAGTCAGGATGATCCCGGCCTTTGCGCCACGGCCGTCGGCTTCGTCGGCGATCTTTCGCGCGCCCTGGGAGAGATGCTGCAGCCCTACTGCGATATGCTCATGAACCACCTGCTCAACGATCTCCGGGTAAGGCTGTCTTTGTGTGTCCGTTGCGGTTGAGTATCCTAGGCTGACTTGTATCTTTCTTCATGGTAGAGCACCACCTTGAGCAATCAGCTGAAACCCTCGATTCTCACCTGCTTTGGCGAGATCGCTCAGGCCATCTTAGGCAACTTTGAGACGTACCTGGCCGTCGTTGCCCAGGTCTTGCAGCAAGCGACGAGCGTTTTGACCACGACGGAGGGGAGCTACGAGATGCAGGACTACCTGGACCAGCTGCTTGATGGCATTATGGATGCTTGGAGTGGCATCATCATCGCCGTGCGCGAGTCTGGAAAGCGTTCGTTTTTTCTCTATTCCCCGCATTCACGTGATTCATGCATTGACCAGCCCACAGAACATCTTTTGCGGCCGTACGTTGAATCCATCTTCGATCTGCTACGCCTCGTGCAACAAGATCACAGCGTACGCGAGGACACCGTACGAGCGGCGCTGGGCATTCTCGGGTGAGTTGCGGCTCGTCTCTTCGCTGACGGGTGATCGATGAAACTGATGAAGGCTAGGGACCTGGCGTTGGCCTTCGATAACGGCGAATTCGCCCACCTCTACCGCCAGGACTGGGTCATGACCATGATCAAGGAGGCCCGGTCCAATCGAGACTTTGAGGACTCCCGGACCCAGCAGGTGGCCCGGTGGGCACGGGAACACGTCAAGCAGCAGATCAACAAAGCCCAGAACGCGTAGCCTAAGCACAGCTACACCGCCCGAAGTGCTGCCTTCCCCTCCCCGTTACCCGGCGGCTGGACAAGCTCGATAGGCAGCATCAACGAAGGCGAGGCCCACGCTCTGCCCAGTTCAGTGCTGTCAGTTCCACCGTGGGTCTACTAACCGCCCCTCGCACGCTGATGCGCAACCTCGGCGTGCTTCACCGACTACTCTTTCCAGACCCAGCCGCTTCCCGTTTGACCCCCTTTCCCCTCCCCTCCCCCTCCCCCTTTGAGAACACAATGGACGTATCGTGGACATCTTACATCCTGTCAACGTCCCCATGCGTTTCTCCCCGTGACCGAATCACTGCCTTAATCTCCCTAAAGCTGAATCTTTGCAATCACTGCGTGCTCATCATCCCCCACTGCATTTATTGGCGTACATTCCGTCCGCATCGGCCCCTTGACCCATCCCACGTATAGAATTCGTCGTCTCCGCCTTACATCGTTCCCATGTATCCCCATCTTACCTTTTTAGCGTGTTCCCTGGTCGACTCGTCTCACGTTTGTATTCCGCCATCACGATGCACTTTTTGATATCCCCTCCGCATGTATGCCCCACGCCATGTAATGCTCGTCCTCGACACTGGTGTCGACGGGCCGAGTAACACGTTCTTCTACGCTTTCAACTTGATCCCATCACTATCCTGCCGCCTCTCGGACCACCATATACGTGACAGTGCTCTGATATCCTGAGGTTATTGACTGCAGCAGTCATCTACATATAGCTTTTCACACGACTCAGCGTCTTCAGGCACCAGCCGCCGCTTGGCCGGCTATTGTGGGCGGGGCTAAATGAGCTAAGCCCTGCGCTGCTCGACTGATAAAAGCTGACGCTGCTGTGTTAGGACTCTACTTCCGTGGCTGAGCGAACGGGCACTGGCTCTAGATGACAGCTTGACTCTACCCGCTCGTTGCTCGTCACGATTTCAACACCGCAATCTAACAAGGCCATCCTCGACGGCCGTCTCGGCGGCCTCGGGAATATCCGCACCGGCCTGCAATCGTCACACTCTGCATAACCATAATTCGGTGACAGTACGAGAATGGTAAGGTAACCCAGTTTGAAGATCTCAATGGCTACATCTGAATCGCCATCAGGGGCTTGATGGAAATATTTTAACGCATAGTGCCCTAAGAA
>QQTW01000761.1_pt1 | contig 21073 bp, 16 predicted proteins | sample 1904831 | NCBI WGS metagenome assembly QQTW01 (sample SAMN09435610, study PRJNA476489) | Subsurface metagenome, whole genome shotgun sequencing project. | reverse complement strand
CGGGAAATCCTCCACCACCTCCACCCTCCCTCAAGCAACAGCCCCACCCGTCAGAAGCAAAACCTGCCCGTTAACCCACTCGCTCTCCGGCCCCGCCAGAAACGCCACCACACGCGCCACGTCAACCGGCAAACCGACCCTCTTCAACGGCCCATGATTCGCCACCCCCTTCTCAATATCCTCCGCCGACCACGACGGATCCGCCCCCGGCACATAATGCCACGCATTGGCAGCAAACATGTCCGTCTTGATCCCTCCGGGGGCAACGGCATTGACAGTGATATTCTTGTACCCCGCATCAGCGCTGAAACTGCGCGTGAAACCCTCGACCGCGGCCTTGGAGCCGGCGTACAAAGCGTGGTCGCGCACGCCCGACATGTTGGCCGCGACGGAGGACATGAGAACGATGCGGCCGCCGTTCGAGCAATGGCGCAGGGCGTGTTGGGCAACGAAGAATTGAGCGCGCGTGTTGAGGCCGAAGACGGCGTCGTAATCGTCTTCCGTGACGGCTTCTTCGGCGCGGAAGATTTCCATGCCCGAGTTCGAGACGACGATGTCGATGCGGCCGAAGTGCGATAGCGCGCTGGAAAAGAGGCTGTCGATTTCGGTCACTTTGGACACGTCCGCCTGGATGGCGATCGCTTTGCTGCCGAGGGATTCGATGGCTGACACCACGCTGTTGGCGGCGGTGGCGCTGTTGGCGTAGTTTACCACCACGCTGGCGCCGCGTGCGCCCAGTTCGAGGGCGATGCCGGCGCCGAGACCGCGGCCGGAGCCGGTTATTAGGGCGACTTTGCCGTCGAGGCGGGAGGTTGGTTCGAGCATTGTTTGCGGGGGAGAGTGGGGGGTGAGGGAGGCTAGGGGTTAGTGGTGGGAGAAGAGTAAGGGGACGGCGGCAAACGATTAATGGTTGGAGGCAAGCAGAGATATAATTGACGAGCACTGTGGATGCTCAGGGCAGGAGAGCGGACGATGTAGTGAGTTGCAACGTCAAATAGAAAGATCACATTACAAACTCTTGCGAACAATGAGCGAAATAGAGCAAATGTTCTCAGCAACGACAAGAGAATGGATTTCCGATCCGGCGGATGGAACTTTGAAAGTTCAAGTGTCCGCTTCTTCACCCCAGCGGAGCTCCGTACATATGAAGACAGAAGACAGAAAAAAACAAGAGCCCGTGTTTCGTGGAACGTCACATCAATCCCAAAGAGCTGGCTCAACGGTCGATGTTGAGTTTGGCGATCTCCATCGTTCAGTAGTAGCAATTGAGCTTGTTGCTGACGGTGAGGTTTCGTGTCACCGTCCACCTGAAAGGGTTTTCTTTGCATGTTCAATCGGATGTCATACGTCATTGATCCGATATGAGCGGGCGTTCAGGCAGCGCACAGAAGCAATGCGTAACTGATAGGCTTCGGTCCCATGTGCTTGTCCGTGGACTGGGAGATTCTCAATTCGTGAGGGAATGAGAAAGACGGAGTTCCGGTGGCACGTGATCAGCTTACCCCAGAGGGGCAAGGTCTAGCCCTAGCGAGGAGGCTACCTCAAGGTACAGCTGCTGCATCTCGGGGCCGAATGCTGACGAAGAGGATACCTTAGTCGATGCAGGACTAAGGGCTAGAGACCAGTGCAGGTCCAAAGTACTCGCATTGGCCTGTATCAAGCGTAGCACCACAGACCATTCATGTGTGGATGGTGTTACCTTTTCCCAGCGCCGTTATGGACGCAAGGTACTCTGCTACGTAGGTCGGTGTGCGAACATTGGAACTCTGCCTGTGCGTGCTGCAGATAGCCACAGCGATCTTCCTGCAAGCGGTGCGAGATGCTCACTCTGGGACGTTGTGTCAGTCGAGATCAGAAGGGAAGACACTTTCAGCCGTTGAATTCATTTCCCTTTATCTCGTCCGCTCAGTGTACTCGTACCACCTCAATCATAACGCGTTGAAAATCCCTGCTCGAGTACGCAATCAACTAAATCAAAGCTCGTGGGCTATCGTTGCCGCCCATAACTTCAACGCCGTCCCCAGATTACCGCACCATTGCTATATCAAAGCAGACATGCCTCTCCTTAGTATAACATTGCTCTCGTGGCACGTTCTCTTCTATCCAATTAAGTCCTCCACCGCTCCGCCAGTCTAAGAAATTTGTTCTGGATTCCACCCGTGAATCTCATCGTCGAGTCTTCGTCCAGAAACTCCACGCAGTACGTCAAAACGTTCTCTGGCACTGCCAACGACACCATCGAGCCGTCCGGTTTCGAAAACGTTGGTAACCCTTCCCGGTGCTTCAGGTAGCGAACGACTGACGGATGGTGAGGAGCAAGCTTGTCGATGGCGAATGGTTCTTCCACGCCCGTCGCCGCCAGGTCGCTCGCAGGAATTCGCGCTTCTACGTTTGCCATGCTGTTCGCCCAGGTGATTAAGCCCACTCGATATACTGCTGCAGCCCACCAGGGCGGCCTGACACGCTCCGGCATCATGCGAACTAACCGCAGAACCTGGCCACAGTGGAAGAGAACCTCCTCAACTTCCTGGCGACCCCGCATCCGGAGCCATGCGGACTGGCGTGATGGCCCTTGGCTTTCTTCGCGGCGGGCAAGCCGTTCAATCTCGGGGAAGCACGTGATGGTGTTGAGACTGAGGAGGTGGTAGATAAGTAGGTTGGCACTGGCTGCAGAGTACAGGCTGGCACTAGTGTAGGTGCACTGACTGGCAAGAGCGTACCATTGTTGCAACAGGCATTGAATCTCCTCGAGTCGAGCGCGTGTCGTGGACTTGGTGACGGCCTGGGATGCTTTACAGTAGCTACCTCCGTCCGAGAAACAGCTTAAGAACTGCTGAAGGTGGCAGACCAGAGCTTGCAAGGGGTGAAGGAGCAGACGAAGTTGGGTTGGTGAGAAATTCGCGTGTTCGTGGACCAGTTCTCCATCGATAAACCGTCTAAAAAGCTCGCGAAGGGACAGCGGATACTTTGGCGACGATCCATGCGTCTGCTCGTACGACCTCAACCAATCGTGTGCACTTTTGGCTTGCCACAGATGCTCTGCGTCTGGCAGTGCGATGTCAAGGTTAGTAACGGAGAGCATTGGCGTCGCGTCATGGAACAGGCTCAGTTCCTGATCGATTGTAACCCAAGAGTAAACAAGTCTGCGTGGATACAATATCGTGAGCATGCGCGGAGTAAACCGTAGGCCGTAACAGACAGAATGGTCTTACCTGCTCTTACTCTCTTGCTCCTTCCACCCTAACCACGCTCCCTCTACGTCCAAGTGACATTCAGACACCGGGACTCTTGTCGGTCGAAATTCCAACATGCCAGCATGGCTGAGCATCTAGAAATGAGTTAGTTCGGGGCTGCGGAAACGATGTCAGGCGTATTACTCACTGCAATATACATCCCTCGCTGACCCATTGCAATCTGAAACCGTCAGTAATGCTCATTCCTCGGGGGTGTATGAGGAGAACATACGTCCATGTGCCACTTATCCCCGCTCCAAGCGGCTAGAGTTGTGAAGAGCAATGCGCACCTAAGAACCATCGGATCCGAAGAAAGAACGATATCCTTCTCAATTAGATCAAATAATGATAATCGACAGGCTTCGGTCAGACCACTAGTGAGGTAGCGAGCTTCGACTGTTGAGGTCGCCATTGCCCCTTGCGCGATCATTAGGAGCAGTAACAAACTAGATGCTTTGCCGTTGTTAAGCTGCATCAACTCGTTTGGTTTCAGTGTACCACCAGGAACGAAGGGGTAATATGGTTCGAAACGGCAGACATAAGCACGCAAGAAATACTCTAGTACGGCGGGAGGTGGGAGAATGATGAATTCAGCAGAATCGGGGTCGGAATTGCTGAGGCTTTCCGGCGAGCCCGCTGGCCCAGTACGATGGGTCTCCAAAGCCTTGTGAAGGAAGCTTTGGGTGATGGCAAGTAGTTTGTCTCTAGTGCATCCAACGAAAGGCTCGGTCAGGACGTCGCATTTGACTGCACGGTCGATATCGTCTGGACGGGGTCCCCACGAACTCCAATTGTCTTGATTCTTCAGTGTTCGCTCCAGCCCTTCAAGATACAGCCTCGCGGTTTTCGGACAAGAGCTGGACTGCGTTGGTGGGTTGCATCGAAAACACGGCCAACCTTCCTGCGCTGCGATAACTGCTTCGTGCTCTTGAATTGCCCGCTGAAAACTGGATGACGGCCGACCTTTATCCGATGTTCGCGGAGACTCTTGTAGACGGACATCGGACATTGATTGATTTCTCGACGACAGGTCCGAAGATATCGAGGCCGAGACAAGTGAGGATCCGAGGGTTTCGTTGCTCGCTCCAGGCATCGTACCGACACTCGAAGAGCCGGTCAGATCGTATCGTGCACTGTCGGGCGACAGTGTCCCTGGCAAAAGTGGTACGTCAAAATCCAATGGGTTGTGCAAGCCGCCCAATAACAGGTATTGATCATCGTCTTCTCGAGTGTAACTACCTCCGTTCATATCCATAAAGGCGTCCATTTCAGACATTGGATCCATGAAAGGCGTAAGGGCAATATCGAAGAGAAGGGGAGACGGCGGCAGACCACCGTGCACAAAATGCCGCTCAGGGCCTTGTGTGGAGTTCCCTTTACTCGTCGGCGTGGTCTGATCGCCACCTTCTGGACGGATAACAGGTAGAGCAGCGCGCTTGCCGGTAGGAAATGATTGACTCAGTGGACTTGGCGTAGAAGGATTGACCTTCCACTGCAGCTGACGATCCAGATCCTTCGCTAGCCGGAGGCTGGTGGGCTCGGTTTCGGCCGTGGCTTTGGTGACACGGTTTGCCGATTGGCCGCCTGAAGCTGTCGCAGATGCATCGGTTTGGACATTGGCTTTGCGTGCGGCCACGTTGAACGAACGACGAGCCGATCTAGACTGGCAGGGTGTACGCTTGCTTGCGCACCGAGTGCAAGGAACCTGATGCCTGTGTCAGCACTACGAGGACGACCATATATGTTAAGATCTGGTAGGTCGCGCTCTTGAGATGTACTTGAGGCAACGCTGAAGCGGCCACAGGACAACCAGCAATCACTGAGGCTGTAGGCACGACGAGGCAGAACTTGAAGAGAAGGCCAGTTGACCTTTCAGGGCTGACCTTTTTGTCACATTTTGCCTTCGCTTTGGCACAACTGGTACACGCAATGGCGGTACGAGGTGCTGAATCCACGGTTGGAGAATGGGTAGAAGATGGAGATGGCATGTTGTCAGACTAGTGAGTGGACGGACGTGTGTCACATATCCCACCTCATTCTTGAATGGCGGCTATGAAAAGCAGCAGATCAAAATAAACTTATGACAGCGGAAATGGACGAGCTAAGTAAGATAGACAACCGCCAGGGTCCTGATGAAACACATAATAAAAAGATAGTATGGAGATCCAAGGAAAAAGAGTCAATGAAGAAGAAGAAGACAGGGAACGATGCAGGTAAAATGATGAAGATGTTTGTTTCCCAGCGTCCAAGATGCTGATGTAGAGGCTACATGTACCGTTTCTTATCTTCTGGGCAAGCAGATACATCTTGCTGGCTTAGTGTGTATGAAGGAAGTACATGTAACCTGGCCTCGATGTCCGTATTTGAAGGTATAATATCCAATCTAAGCCTCTTCAGGGATGAGGTGATGCTGACATCAAAGGTTGTCACACGTGGCGTTACCTTATGCTTAACATCTAAGCCTCGTCGCGCGCATCATTCATTTCTGCGTAAGGTTCCTGACGAGGATCCAACTTGAAGAACAATGTTCTTGAGGTCAATGTTGATATAGAAAGAATTGGATGATACCTAACGAGGGTTGAGGTTGGAGTTGATAAGTTATAGGTACCGTACCTTACTGAGGGTTGTCTCCGCTAAGACAGTGACTACCGTCCGTACCTTACCTTGCTGGCTCTAGGCCAGTTCGGTGATTCGTGGTTGAAGTGGATGGGATCGCTGCCAAGATGATCGGTGCCGCTAGCTTCCGTTGCACTAAGTTAGCTTACTTCAACCTTAAGGCAAGTTACAGGGTACCCATCCTTCATCTTCATTCCCATCCGTCGGACGTCGGACTGACATTCTTCCCCCCGGCAACTTACCACTCTACTCAGCTGGATTTCCAAATTCTCCAGATCATATCATCATCCGTCAAACGGCTTAGATCATGATGCAATGTTGTGTTTCTTCAATCGTGCCCGAAAGGACTTTACTACAGTACAGTGGACAGTTAACTGCATCTGTTGTTCCCGCTTCGATGCTCTCTCTTCTATCGTCATCTCCTCAGAGGGGCAAAGCAAGCTCACTCTAATACCATGTCGGCGCGTCTGTACTATTGGCTTTGTGGCTGATCTTCATCCGTGGCTTCTTCTTTGAGATGATGTTGTAACACATGGGAGTTACCTTACGTTTTGATGCTCGATAGAGGTACCTGGTGAGTAATGCTTGCTGACGTACTATACTGTACTCTCATACGGTATCTTAAGTTACCTTACTTTACACAACCGGCTCGCAGAACAGTGCAAGGTGGAAATGGAAAGGTTGGCATAGGCTAACTATCTTTGAACACCACCATCAATTGCCGCAGCCACTGAAGAGATCGAACGTGCGTCCAAGCCCTTCTTGTCACCAGTGCTTGCTCGGTCATCACCGCTCGCTGCCTCGAGCGCACCGTTCACTGGGACAGTCGCCTTTGAAGCTACAGTGTCGAACGAGATGCCCTTGAAAATCTTCTCAAAGTCGTACTCGTTCCAGCGCACTGTCGGTCGCAGTCCAGCAAATTTCCAGACACCGTTCACCCTCTTGTAAAAGTGCTCGTTGGTGGCATGTGAATGGCCTCGCCGGTCAATCTTCTGCATGTCAGGGCCGGTAAAGCGATTGTGCGCGGCCCGCAGTTGGTGATGGCCGACGACTTCGGTCTCGGAGATACGCTCCCACTCGGTCGCCCCGAGGAGGTGCTGCGTCTTGATCAGAGGGTCACCGAGGAATCCATCGGAGCTGATCATGTTGACAAATTCTTCGGCCGGCATCGCTTCCCATAGCCACCTGTCGTCCATCACGAGTCGGTAGTCGACCTGCAACACTCATTAGCAACGGCTCACACCCTACATTCGCGTCTTGGTGAAAGCTCGCTCAATGTCTCCCGCAAGGTAAGACCGCGCAGGAATCAACGATGGATCTGGTCAAAGACCTACCAAAAGAGTGGGCGCGATGATGCTTCGAAGCCTGTCCCAGTCCTGCCATGCCGAAATCAAGCATCAGCCATGAAGTTCATGTTACTTCCTTCGAGAATACGCCAAGATTGCAATGCGCAGTGGGCCGCGATATTTGGCGCGAAGAGTACGAACCTTAGCGTCGTAGCTATCGCCCCAATTGAACATTACCGCAGTGAGCTCAAGATACTCTGCGGCATGTCAGTCAGAATTACATCATGGTATGGGTTGCTGGGTCCAAGTGCTATACCCTCAAAAGAGACAGCTGGCTTTCTCTTAGACCAAGACATCATAGGCTGGTTTTAGCGTATCACGGGCTGATTCGTACGAAAAGAGCAGAGGTGAAGATATGAACGGCGAACTCAAACAATTATCTGGTGTGCTTGCCTTGCATATAAAGCAAGTCGAGAGCATTTATAGGTGAGTACCCGGAGGTCTGTCAGCCTCTCCGTTGTCCGCAGTTCGCAGTATACAGATACCTTAGGCGTGACTGTTGAAGCTCGGGGTTAGATTTTCCGACCTGCGGCGTCTACATGAAAAAGTTCCGGCATCAAAAACGCACATTAAGGGCTGATGCTGAACCGACATCAACAACATCAATCGAGTTAAGTAGCTGCATTATGTGTTTTGAGGCGGACTCCGTTCAAGCGATTTTCAGGTGTTGTTGTTGCACGCAGCACTAGGTATGCATCGTCAGACGGAGTCCGTACCGTACGGACATGTACATCACTTTTATTTTTAGGGTGCTCCATAACAATTTTGAATACACGATTGAATGATATCGGAGGACCTCCATGACTTTCTTTTTGTCATTTAATACACTTCGAAGAGGTCATAGAGTTTTTGACATTTTCAGCTGGTCTAGAGCTAGAACGGCATTGTCCCGCTCATCGAATGTCCACTCACAACTATCAATCCGACCTGACAGGGCGCTATGTCGACGTTTTGGATCCCCGAATCGCATACTGGAACGGACTAACAATGCATATAGCCGTCGGGGACCCCTTTGAGCACATTTCTTCGTTCACGATACTCGACTTTACTCTGTGAACTCAGCTGCAGCCACCCTCATCATGCTCGAGAAGAATTGGATACTCGGTGAAGCGTTCGCAATCAGGAGCAATCATCATGAATCCATCAAAGCACTATGGGAGAAGAAATGGCGATTTCCTGTAATGTTTACACTTGTGATGAGTTTTAAATTGAATGCTGATCGTCTTTAGTGCGTGAAAGGCGTCTATCCGTTCCACGATGGTAAAATCGAGGACTTCGAGAAGGTATTCGATAATCTCCTGAAGGTATGCCCTCGATCAACATCCTAAGTCCTGCTTTCAGCGTCGAGTCTAAATGACGAGGACAGCACAATGTCAACGATGCCTACAGCGATGCTTATACCGAAGCTTTCTTTCCGACATGCACGGCTCTCCTTGATCAAGCCGCTTCCTGTGCGACAGAGAATCCTAGTCTGGCATCATCACTCTACATGCGTGTCGCCGCTCTGTACCGCATCTCACGTTTCCCCATTATGAATTCGCCCGTGAAGTGGAAAGCATGGGCGGCGCAAAAGGACGCGTATCTGAAAGCTGTCAGCGCTTGGGTCGATCCTATCTACGAAGAAATCATCCCACACGTGGCCGCCTCTGGAGCAGACGGTTCTCAGATCCCTGTGTATGTCCGCGTCCCCTCGACGGCCAGCCGTGAAAATCCAGTCCCAACCATTCTTTTGATCACTGGTCTTGACGGCTACCGTCCTGACAACACGCAACGGAGCTATGAATTCGTGAAAAGGGGGTGGGGCTGTGTCATCGCCGAAATCCCAGGGACCGCCGACTGTCCTGCCGACCCGAAGGATCCGAAAAGTCCTGATCGTTTGTGGGACAGCATTTTCAAATGGATGGGTCAAAAAGGTATCTTCAAGATGAATAATGTGGTGGCATGGGGTCTGAGCACTGGTGGTTACTATGCTGTCAGGATTGCGCATACCCACAAGGACAGCTTGAGGGGGTCTGTGGCGCAAGGGGCAGGTATACATTACTTCTTCGATCGACAGTGGCTAGACAGGGCGGACGATCACGAGTATCCTTTCGAGTGAGTCCAGTGTCCTCAACCTCCTCTCATTCACAGAAGACTTGTACCGAAGCAAAAGCTCATGAGCTGACACCGTCCACGCGTTCAGCATCAACCCGGCGCTGGCTCAGAAGTTTGGCTACGCCACCGTCCAAGAGTTCAAGGAGAAGTCGCAAAAGACCTTTTCGCTCGTCGAGACGGGCATTGTACATAAGGAGTCCACTCGGCTCTTGCTGATCAACGTAAGCTGGCAAATTATGCCCAACAAACCAGATGTGGACACCTCCGGAACTGATCATCGTGCGTCCAGGGAACACATGACGGTCTGATGCCAATCGAAGACTCACTGCTGCTCTTTAACCACGGCAGTCCGAAGGAAGCAAGGTGAGCATGACCACTCCCTATCTTTCGTTCCTCTGGCCTTGCGCCCGTACCTCCCATTTCCCTCAAGCAGCCCAAACAGTGACCAGAGCCAAATCGCACCATCGGATCCCGCTAACGCATCTCCTTGTCACAGATTCTTCCCCAACCTCCTGCACATGGGCTACCCTTTCTCCAACGCGAGCGTCTATCCCTGGCTGGAAAGCGTAATGGCATGATGGAGGCGAAGACAGAGTCTGCGCGTTGCTGCAGCGTTGTTGGCCAATTTTGTATCCCATGCAACCGGGACGTTGGTTTACGAGGAATGACCGGGTGCGGTTTGATGAGGGGACGAGTAATGTGGCGGTCCGTTTGATGATGTCGTTTTGAAAGGGCAGGCGTGTTCGGAAATCATAGGCGCGGAAATTCTGCAGCGACAAGGATAATATCGCATCCATATGCTGGAAGTTATGATATCCTTCACCCCGCATTCACCGAGTCTGAGATGTCAATCGAATTGTGAGGAGATCCATTGTGACCCTCTATATGCTGAAGATGCCAACGCTTGACCCCCAGGCCAATCTACATTGTAGCCCGGAAAATATTACAGTACATATATAAAGTCCTACCGCCGTCCAAGCTTCCACTTCGCAATCCTCTCCTGAATCTCCGCCCACTTGAAATCCTTTCTCCTTACGCCCTCTTCCTCACCCTCCTGCACCACCACCGTCGGCGCCCCGCTCCCATTGCCCGGATTGTGCAAAAGGCCGCCGAGGACTTGCCTCGCCACTCGCCGCAAGTCCTGTACCGTCAAGGCCTCGATCAACCGACACATCTCCTTGACGCCGACTTTCCGCCCGTGGACCTGCACCTGCCGTCCCAAATCCTCCAATTCAACCATGCGACTCTCCAAATTCATCAACAGCGAACTACGCAGCTGATTCTTGGCACGATTCACTTCTGCGGTTTGCAGTGCAGAGAATCCGGTATCCAGCGTCAACGCGTGCAGTTCGCGACACATGACTTCGAGCATCTGGGTGATCTTGGTGGGACTGCAGCTGGCGCTGATGCCGAAGAGGCCGGAGTCGGTATAGGAATGGTTGAAGGCGATGCAGGACTCGACCCAGCCGTGTTGGTTCAGGACATTGGTGTAGAGGCGCGAGTACATGCCTTTGCCGGGCCCGCCGGCGCTGAAGGATCCACCGCCGCCGAGAAGCGTTTGGAGGGTTGCGAGGGCGTAGATGTCGGGTGAGGAGATGGGGAGGGCTTCGAAGGCGAGGTGGATGTGTGAGAGGCGCGGAAGGGCGGGATTGGGAGGTGGTGGCAGGGGTGGCAGGGAGAGAAAGCCGCCGGTGTAGTGGGATGGCGTGGTGAGGTCCAGGGGGGCTGTCTGAGACGGATCGAGGGATGAAAGGGATGCGTTGTTGGAGGCGGATGTGGAGATGTTTTTGAAGAAGGGTATCTTGGAGAGAAGCTTGGATGGCGAGGAAGGTGGTGTGCTGGCTGGTGACGAGTAGGAGGATGATGGTATAGATGACGATGATGAGTGGTCGTTTGTAGGCTCAAATGTCGAATCAGAACCTGAATCGGAGCTAATGCCAGGTGATTGAAGGCTTGGCTGTGTCCGCATGTCCCCAAAGTACCGGTCTGTAAGCTTAACCGCCTCCTCGTGGTTGACGCCTGCAAAAGCTACAACCATTCTTTCAGGTTTGAAGAATGTGCTTCGGTAATGCTCAATCACGGTCTTGTCGATCTGACTTAACCTTTCCTGTGGACATAGTAGAGGATTCCCCAGCGTATTGTCTTTGTAAGCAGCCATGTGGACCAACTCGGGCAAGATCAGTTCCGGCTTGGACCAGATCTCCCCAATCTCATACGCGGCGGTTTCGAGTTGTTGCTGGATCTCTTCTTCGGTGTTCAAAGGATGACGTATGGTCTCGGCAAGAAGGCCCAATGTGGTAGGAACCGCTGAATTGAAGCTTGCTGACTGATACATGATGGATTCGCGAGAGGACGCACACTGGATATTGCCCCCCAGGGATTCGAGGGCCTCCAGCATCTGGTCTGAAGTCCGTGTTGTTGTCGACTGGAACGAGATCGTCAGTCTGAGATACCATAACTTGAGTAGAGATCAAAGCATACTTTGAAAGCTAGCCGATCCATGATGTGGCTGACACCTCGAAGGCTCTCATTCTCATATCTCGAACCCGCATCGACGTACACACCGATGCCGGAAAAGGGTCCTGGGAGAGCTTCTGTCGCCACACGAACCCCATTTGGAAGGGTAGTGATTTGGTCAAGCTCTACAGGGTCCTAGAAGTAATAGATAGATAGTCTTTAGCGTTCTGTGTGCATATATTAGACCGAAGACATTACCTTCTGCACGGGCTCCACAACAGTAGCCAACTTCCTTGAGGCATGGTGAGGCAGAATAGATGCAGACACAGATGACTTCACTGGACGTATATGACTCAACCCACGAGATGGCAGCAGTCTGATCATTCTTCTCCTATTGCAGTCGTAAAAAAAACTGCACTGTATGAGAGTACTGAAGAGACTCCGACGCCTCAACTTGCGCCGGGGCTTGCCGTTCTATTGATTGATGACTAATCTTAGCGGCGGGACATCCTGAGGTGATCCAGACCTGTTTGGTACTTCGGTCTCCAGTCACCTTTATCCAACGTAAGGTAACTAACTAGTCAGCCAGCAGCGGTGCTTTCCCTCTGATCTCAAAGATCTCAACTTCTATCCATTGGAAACTACTTACGTGGAAGTACTTAGAATTCTTCTTCTTCTTCCCAAAAGGGTAGCTTTGCTGTTGTACAGTACAATACAGTACAGTACAAGCAGGCTGGAACCCAATTGAAGTCGTTGTGTCACTAGCCAAGGAACGGCAGGCTCACTGATCTCCACCAGTCGCGCGACCAATTGTCAGCTCTGAAGAGGGTAGATAGAAGTTACACAAGGGTCGAAGCCTTCGAATAACAATTATCGGAGGTTATCGCTTCTTCACTTCACGTATTGATCAAATTCAAAGGCAACATTGTTCCTTTATTATTCACCCCGCATTCCTCCGCCTCGCAGGATCCTTGCTTCTACCTGCATCCAACGGTCGTCCTCAAGAACGACCTAGCAAATCTATTCGCTCACTTATTCCCTTCGCCTTGCGAGAGGGACTGCGTGGAAGGATCATATTTTTTCCTCATGCAAATGTTTACACAGCCTGCACCAGCCCCGCAGCAAGGACAGACATCCACTTCGTCTGGTTCGCCGACCAGTTTTAGAACAGGAAGATTACGAGGACTGAGCTACTTCCGGAGCCACTCACACAATCGCCATTCTTCACACGTTTCAAGTCCTTCACCGCGCCCTCAGGTTCAGAGGTCGATAAGCTATCCTGTCCAAACCCTTTCTGAGCACAGCCACACCGTCACAAACCGACGTCATAACCAAGAGGTGACGACGCCTGAAGAGCCCTTACACGAGTACTCTGAAAGTGCCCCAACAAGTGGTTGGCTACCTACAGTCGGCGGAGCCAGTGAACTCTCAAGAGTAGCACCGCAACCAGAGCCTACTTCTACAGCTGTTCCGTCTGAACCACCCAGCAGTCCCATTTCCAGCCCTCCTAGTGACGCAAACGCTACAGCTACGATGGGGAGGCACCGATCTGCTAGTAACCCATCGAGGTCACGTGGTGGAGCGAATAAATCAACCTCATCTGTCGGTGCTGAGACCTCCTTTTTCAGCAGAGTGCAAGGTGCTGTCGAAGCAGTGACAGGATCTCGCGGCGACAGCTCCCAAGACAAGGACACAAACGAGCCGAGTTCAAACTCTTCATACTTACAGATGCCGACTATCCGCTTCATTCCTCATCAGGATCCTCGCTCCGCCAGACCCTCGCTCACATTTGCTCCTATCTCACGAACGCTACCCGATAGCACCTCAGTAATCAAGGTTGGGCGATACTCAGAACGAGACGCGAACCCGACACCTACGCCCAATACCTCATCAGCAGCTATTGTTGGCTTCAAATCCAAGGTTGTCAGCCGGAGACATTGCGAATTCTGGTGCTCCAACGGCCAATGGTATGTCAAAGACGTCAAGAGTTCATCGGGGACCTTTCTCAACCACATCCGTCTAAGTCAACCAAATGCCGAGTCGAGACCATACCCAGTCAACGATGGCGATGTCGTTCAGCTAGGGATTGATTTCAGGGGAGGCGAAGAGATGATATTTCGTTGCGTGAAGATCAGGGTGGAGTGCAATCGTGCGTGGCAAAAGGGTCTCAACAACTTCAAGTACGTTCCGGTTGGAGCTGAAAACGCAGGCACTGTTTCAGACGCTAATACCTCTCCAGTACGAGCACACACAAGCATCTAAGAAATCTGGCAAAGCCAATCGCGAAAAAAGAGGGGGACGCAGCATCAACACATACCTCAGAGTGTTCCATATGTTTAATGTCGGTAGCGGTATGTGGAAGTGCCTTCATGGGTGTTGCGGGTTACTGATGGCTTCTAGCCCTGCCAATCACTCTTCGTGGCGCCGTGCTCGCACGTATGGCACTACAGGTGTATCCGTCCCATCCTCAACGATTCAAGAACTTGGCCGCAATTTCTATGTCCCAACTGTCGGGCTGTCGCAGACCTTGAGGCAGATGTTGAAGATCCTCTAGAATTTGACGAGGAGATCGAAGAAGAGGAGGTTGATGTCAGCCCGGTCTCGAACGGGATTGAATTTACGAGGCCCAGTACGGGCGAGGATTTTCCTAACGGAACGCCTGAGCGTGCAGAAGCTGCGCAGTCAGCGGACAGCTCCGCTGTCCGTCAAGATGCAGTTGCAAGTGGTAGTCAGGAGCTTGAAGTCTTGACAAACAGAACCAATAGACCCTCTCCTGGCAAAAGCGATCAACTGGCTACCAACAACAGCACCTCAGGCAGTCTACTATCGCGGCGAAATGTTTCCAACAACTCGCTGCTGCAGCGTGGCATCAGGGCAGCCAGACCAGGCGGGTCCGACCAGAACTCATGTTCGCCCAAAGCACCTAGGAGCCCTACTAACCCACAGCAACGCGATGCCACACAGCTGGTAGGGCCATCAAGTTCATTGCTCGCCACCACGCCTACGGCTGCAGAAGTCCTCGGTCCCGACGGCCCGATGACGCCGATGAACGACGCCGGACCGTTCGTCTTCGACGGCAGTGCGGGTAGAGCTGAGGGCCGGAGAGCGGTGGTTAGTCTCACTGGTGCGGCACCGGACAGTCCAGGAACGAGCGGTTGAGGTTGATTGGATTGTGACATGTGGTGTTGGGGACATAATGATGATCAATGACTCCTTTGCTTCGATCTCTTTGCTTGAAATACGGAGGGCTTTTTGCTTTGCTATCATGGGCTTAGGTATTATTGGGTAATCTGTGGCATATGATCACGGAGAGGGCGAACTGTAATATAGCTGGATGAGCTGAGGAATCTGAGATTGAAGAATCTGACGAAGGCTTTACCTTGCGCAATGCTACGCATTAGGGTCGAGCTCATATCTTCGCAGAGATAGCCGCAAGTCACGCAGGCAGACATTCGTCTGTCGCTTCTCTTAGACAACTGAAAATATGACTTCGTCATCTGTTCTGCTTGCTCTTCCAAGTAAAGCGATGTCAACTACATATATAGGAAATATAACGTTTGATCTTCACGGACCATTTTCTTCTTTTGAACATACCATCGAGATCAAGCAACGTCAAGGTCAATCATCCGTAGCAGAATACCATAGAGATTTTCAGGAGCTGAACATCAAAGCGCAGAGCAAGGAAATGGTAGGGACACCTTTTGATTTTAAAGCTCAGAGTAGGGAGGGTTCTTGGCCACTTGACGCAGACAACTCTCTGCCGTCTCTGCAAATCTCTTGGATCATGAGTGGTATTGTTTTGCCGGGTGCTGATAAGGAAACGTCAAGCAAGTTCCTTTTGCTTCCAGCATCCTAGGAGTAGAAGAGCGAGTTTGAACGGACTTTCATACGAGTAGACGATGGGAGTAAAGAGAACATGGGAATGCCTTGTTCGCACCAGTTAGGAGTTAATTCCCTAAGGTAGTCACGGAGGTATCTAATTTATAGTAACCTATGACGAAACGTCTACAACGTAGTTCATGCCGAGCCAATCGTCCCAACGCAGTTTTGAACTCCAGACACCGCCGACCATGCAACCCAAAACGCCCTCCAGACGATGGCGTAAACACAATAACCCCCCGATGCCCTCCCAAACCGATCCCAGCCTATTGTGGTATCCTTATCTCATCTTAACATATCATGGGAGCTTCTAACAGCCCCGAAACCTTTCTTCAACATCTCCTGAATCTCCACACTGGTCCTCGTCGGCGTCGTCGGCGTCGTCGTCGTCCTCCCGCTGTCATCACCACGTGCATGTTCTATCGACACGAGCCCTGAACCATCATCCTGATCGGCAGAAGAATGTCTCCGTCTGACGCCCTGCGTCTCCGAACGACCTTCCTCCATCACGCGCGGCCGGTCAAGCAAGTCTTGAATCTCGATTTCGCGGACGGCGTCCGATTCCTCCGTGAAAGGTTCCTGAGGCTCCACTTTCCTATGTCCGGCCCAACCTTGTTGAAGTTCGTACGCGGCGGCCTGTTCGAACCTGTGCCTGATGTCGCGGTCTTTCTCAAGTTCCTGGAAGATGTCGACGTCTGTCGGGCGCCAAGCGGCGCGCAAAGATCGGAAGGTTATTTCCAGGACGATGCAGGATGAGAGGATGAGGATGAGTGTAAGCCACCAGAGTGCGTCTTGACCGAAGCGCTGCAAGAGGCCTTCTCTGACGCTGTAGATGACGTTGTCGGTATATACGAGGCTGAGGATGATGTTCCAGAGGAACCAGCCTCCAATGGAGAGGATGATGGCGATGGCGCAGGTGATCGACTTGTTGTGTAGTTCGAAGAACTGCAGTTTGAGATTGATGATTATGACGGCTGCGCTGTAAGTGAGTGCGCCCATGGCGTATACACTATTGTCCGTTGTGAAGAGGATCTGGCCGAAAATGCCCAACATGATGAAGAAGATGACGATCGATTCAGAGGAGGCCAAGAAGATCCAGATCAGGTAGGTTTTGATGTTGAACCCGCGGTTTCGCTGGCCAATTGTGTATAATTCAGGGACGGCGAGGAGGGTAGACGCAGCGAGGTCCTTTTCGAAGATACCCATGAAGATGACGGGGAGGGACGTGAAGAGTGTGTTGAACATGCTGAGAGACCACGGCTCATAGAGTGAAGTTCCAGTATAGCCAGCCCAGCGCTGATAGAGGGCTTGTGTAATATAGAACAGCATTTCCTTCCAGAAAGTGCCCAGCGTGTATTTGCATGTTCTGATGTAATTCCACCGCCCATGTACGAGGAGCAGTTTTAGTAAGAATCGAAATTGAGCAATGGAGTAATCTGATGTTCGCGCGGCCTGCAAGCCTTCTTTCCCAGTGATTCCAATCCCAACATGGGCTTCCTGGATCATGGCGATGTCGTTTGCACCATCTCCAATCGCAAGGGTGATTGATTTCTTCACCTTTTTACGGATGGCTTTCACCAATGACGCTTTCTGACTCGGACTAGCTCTGCAACAGATGACCGAATCGACCAAAACCGCCAAATCAATAAATAGATTCCAAGCAGCCTCCTCTGCTTCAATGAGCGCAAGAGTTTGCCCATCAATCACCACGACTGAATGTGCCACGGTTTTACCATTGATATCAACGATGGCGGCTGTGATGCGATGATTCACCTCACCCAACTCATGGTCGAGTATGGTGACAGTCGAATAATCCTTGATCAGCCTGCAAGATTGCCCGATGTTGATTGCGGTCTCCCGCTTGTCACCCGTCAACATCCACAACTTGATATTCGCCCTCCTCAGCTTCTCGATAGCTTCTGGTACTCCGTCCTGCAATTTGTCTTCGATAGCAGTGGCCCCGGCAAGTTCAAAGTCCTTCTCAATCAATTCTCCGGCCTTCTCGATCTTCTCTTGTCGATTGACTAGGCTTGTAGTGGCTTCAAAGTAGATCTTTTGCCACGACAAGTATTCCTGCTTATCGAGATAGCGATAACCGTAGAGTAGTGTCCTTAAACCTTCTGTGGCGAAATCATTGATATGCTGAAAGCAGCGTTCAAAGACCGCCGCATCGTCGGCAACCATGGTCTCTTCGATGAAATCATCCGCAACATTCGACTGTAACGATAGCCTACCCACGATTGAGCGTCTTCCGAAAACTTGTCCTGACGATCGATGAGGTTGGTATGCGTCGTCGCCCTCTCGCTGAGACATGTCAACTTCCGTTTCTCGATCCCTTAACCACATGTCGAGTTCGTCTCGAATGGGCTGAAGTCGGTTGGCGGTCATGCTGGCGCGGCCGATACCAGCCATGCTAGGACGACCCACGCTGAGGCTCTTCCGGTTCATGCTGTTCTTTCGAGAGTTGTGCTCGCTGTCACGCCTGATAGCCCGTTCGGCCTCAATGCTCTTTCGCCTGCTTGCCCTTCGTTCAACCTCCATGGCTTTGCTGATGGCTAGACTCGACAGTCTCAAACGCTGCATCAGAGTCGAATCGGCCCCTTTGCAGAATATACAAATTCTGTTATTCGGCATTCGAACAATGATCGACATGCGCTTCCGTTGGCTAGAGAATTCGATCACATCTAATATCTCATAGATGTCGAGAACAGGATCTTCCTCCGGACCTGATGGCCACGTCTTGATCGTAATCGTTCCGGCTTGCCTGTCGACCATCAGGTATCCGAGTTCTTTCGCAGCGTGCACCAAGGCTAGTTCATCCGGCGAGGCGGCTTGGTAGCTGATCTCGCCATTCTTTGAAACCTCCGGCAAGCAAGTGTGACATAACGCCAATGAAAGAAGAAACAGCCGACACTTCCGTGCAAATAATGTTTGTGGCTTGTGGTGTAGGTATTCGAGAAGATCAGCAGTACGCATCTCAGACTGCGACTTGTTAGGTCTCGCGGAAGACTTCCACGGCGCTGATACCGAGCTGTTACTTGTCCGCCCTACATCAGACAGCCGCTCGTGATACGCAGCGGGTGCATTTTCTGCCGGAACCGGGTTCCCCCTGAGGTGCGAGAATCCACCCTTTCTGTTGACAGGCTTCTTCCCTTTGCTGCGCTGCACCTCTTGTCGACCAGCTCGGTCAAGAGCCTCTTGCTGCAGATCATTATCATGAAGCCATGACGTTCCAGCCACGCTCAATTTACGAAAGCGCATTGAGTTATTTGTGAGGGTTCCCGTCTTGTCTGAGAAGATATAGCTTGAGCCAGTCAGCTTGGTTGATCGGCCTTAGCTTCATCACCGCCTTACATACCTTACTTGACCCAGCTCCTCGTTGATTGTTGACGTTCTTGGTTCCATTGGCGTATCTGACTTCTCATCATACATGTCGATATCATTCATAAAGATGATTTGGAACAGCTTCACAATCTCCAAGCTGACATAAAGTGAAAGAGGGATGAGGGTATTGAACATGATAACGAAAGAAGCAAATATAGGGAAGAAACTGACACCGGCATTGATCAGGTACCATGACTCATCCTCCGTACTGTTGGACCAGAGCTGGTAAGCAACGGTGTTGAAAACTGCAAGGGCAAGGACGAAGACAACAGTGACAATAACAACCTTGTTGACAAGCGCTTGTAATGCAGGCGCCTTTGTTCGAGGGTTCTTTGATGCATTCATGCGGATTTTACAGTCCTCACCAGTGTAGATAACCATTCCAATGAGTTCCGCAGTATTTCGGAGTATACTACCTCGATAGACAATCTCATTGTTCGTCAAAGGCAGTGTGTCGCCTCCAACTGTGACCTTCCCATCAAAGTTGTAGAGATCCAGGTTGGGATCTTCTACCACGAAATGAGCACCACAATTCGCGAGATCATCCAGAGTCTTGCAGCTCTTTGCCACAGGTGGTGAAGGCTGTTTGCTTTTCAGATTTGTTTCGCCGTCGAGTGCCATGGTCTCAATGTATGCGACATCATTCCGCCCCTCCACGTGCAAGACTGCTAAGTCTGCCGGTGCTGCCTCATTCCGATCTAATTTGATGACGTCTCCTACCTTGATGTTTTTCCATCTTACTTTTGCCCAACGCTTTGGGTCTGTAGACGACGAATCCAATTCTTTTCCTACGACGGTCTTTTCAGACGTAGCCTTGTACGCGTGGAGTACCAAGGCCTCGCTGTTGTTTTCAACTTTGTCAAGTCGATAGCGCCGCAAATCGTCATAGCCCTCCTTTGCCATAGAAAGACTAACGAAGAAGAGCAATGGAACAATCGTGGTAAATGTTCCTGTGGTGCTCAATGTGGGTATCATTTGAAGGATCGAAACACATAAAAAGTAGAAATTGGCGAGCTTGGAAAACTGTGCGAACAGTTGACGTGGTAGGAAGTTCCAAAGTGTGTAACGACTCGATCTTATCGTATTCCCAATGTATTCCTTGCCAGTCCTTTCATCGATCAGAGGATTTTCGCGTCTGGGGTCGAGCACAATATGCCTTCCATCTTTGCTTGGTGGTATCTGCTGGATGCGAAGTATTGCCTTTTGGATTTTGCGATACCTGATTCTAAGCTGCGAAATAAAGCCTATCTTGGCTGGCTTTGTCGGTGGCAATTTCTCAAAGTGCGGCAAAGAGGAGGTGGCGCTGGTTGTCTTGTTGGTTTGCAGGGGTGATCTGGAAGAATCGTCAAGATCCGAGACAGTGGCAATGCTAGTCGTTGTCGCCAATTTCTCCCTGTTGGCCGATAGTGACTCAACAGCTGTTGATGGTTGTGTCCGGCTCGAAGATCCAACAGAACCCAGTTCAATAGCGGAACCTCCACCACGGTCGTGTAGACTCCTGTTGAATAGGGATCTTCGAAGAGAGTATCCCCTATGTCGACTTCGAGACGAGGTATTCGATGCGGCTCTAATAGTCGGTGATGGCGGACGACCTGGCGATAGCGGTGATGTGCTTTTGCTTGGAGATCTATCGGTCCCATGAGATCCTGGGGTCGGCGTTCCTGTAGCTTTCCTGATATCTATATTTAAGTCCGGTGTCGGAGATCCCACTGATGAGGCAGAATGCTCCATAACTTCTGATCCTGCAGGGTCGTTTTCTTGTATAAAGCCGCCTATACTTCTTGTAGGTATTGGCCTCTCCGTCTCAGATGATACCCAACCCCTCGAAACGCGGCTGGTGGGTGAGCGTAAGGTTGACGCAGGGCCTTCATCAATCCTCAATGCGGTGTCATCCTCCAGAACATTCAATGATTCCTCTCGAGGTTGCAAGCCAGCACTGGTGTATCCCTCCTGCGGCGTCCCCACATTCACTTCTGCACGAAGCTGCAGAGATCGTGGCCTTTCCATGGTGTCGCCATCGTGGTCGCCGTTGTCTGAGCCGTCGCGCTCGCTGGATGCCATGAC
>QQTW01000760.1_pt1 | contig 21080 bp, 23 predicted proteins | sample 1904831 | NCBI WGS metagenome assembly QQTW01 (sample SAMN09435610, study PRJNA476489) | Subsurface metagenome, whole genome shotgun sequencing project. | reverse complement strand
CGACATTTATCGTGAAGGGCAGATATATGTGGGGCACCTCGAATCCATCACGAGGTCCTACCATAAATCGAGCTGTGGGAGAAGGTACGGCGGCCATGAGATCCAGGCCGAGCTCGCAATTCCTTAGTGTAGGCATGCCGTACCCAGCACCACATTGCACCCATTGAGACTGCACTGAAGAGAACCAAAAGGTAGCAAGGATGACACCGCGAAGCAATGAAGGCAACATGTCGAACAACCACAATGAGAAGCAAAGCCGGCGAGCAGGCTCAGAAGTTGACAATGAGATCTTCATTCACCATACCATGGTCGCATCGGCGAGCTGGTATCAACAAGCGCCATGATCCTAGTCGAGCTAGATGTGACGACCTCCTCTGGTCATGGCGATGATCGGTTCATAACAAGCTGGATGGCACCTATAAAGCGGAAGACCGTTTCAGATGTGTTCGGATTGCGCAAGTTGCGCGGCAAGATTGTGCGGCAATAGACAAGATCTTGCCGCGCCGCACCGGCACAGCCATGCGTGTCACACTCTCAACCCCAGAGTCAAGAAGTGTATCTGGATCTGCGAGACGTTTCCAGTTGGCAGGAAATGCATTTGAATGCTCATCCTGTTTGTATTTCACGGCCATTTGGTTGAGTGAGTTCTTGTCACGGTCCTCTTGGACTCGTAGAATCGCTAGAAGAAGCAGACATATAGTCGATCGCCAAGTGGAGAACCCAAATCCCACTGCCACTGCCGCCGTTCCGTTCGCCAACAAATCAGTTGCAGGGCGATAGCCATGTTGCAGCGAACGTGGCGCATTCAGGATGGTTGGCGCTTTTTGAGTCGGACATATTCCGTCACTTTAGTCCCATCCTGTAACGTGCACGTTTCCTCTTCGTAACCAAACTCACCCACATGCGGTAACAGGACACGCCAAGTAAACCAGTAGGCCACACCGAGTAAGAGCACTGACAGACCGACAATGGGATATAGCCAGTAAGGTAGATTCGTGTCACCCAAGCCGTCTGGCGGTCGTAGGAAAGGCGCAACCAGCAGGAACGCTTGCCCGACCATGAAGAAACCAGCTACAGGCCACCAAACTCGGAACGGCCGCGGCGCCTCCGGTGCCCTCCAGCGCAAGATGGCTAGTCCAATTACAACTAAGAAGCTGATGACTGATGAAGGATAGCCCTCGAGGTCGAGGATGAAATTGTAAGCATCCCCGAAGGGAATAGCTACAATAACAACGAAAGACGGAACGAAGTGGAGGAAAAGACCAGCTGATGGGGATCCAGAGGGCCAGTTCGATGCCCAAAACCGTGAGAAGGGGATGACACCCTCTTTGGCCAACTCCTGATTCACACGAGATTGAGCGAAAGTGATGGTCATGACATTTCCAAGGGCGGAAAGAGCAACGAAGACACTAGGCATATTTGGATCAGCTACATGGTGCTTTGTTCTCTGTAAATGAGATCGCACCTGAGAATGCGTTCGGCGATCCTTCCAAAAACTTTGGCAACAAAATATGAGGCAACAGTCACTCCACTCTGTCCAATCTCTTCTGGCGTTGCCACGGAGAAATATGCCACATTTGCGAGCACATAGAGAATCCCGCAAATCCCTAGGCCGAGTGGTCCAGCGATCTTCAACGTTCGCACTGGCCGCTTGACTTCGTTAAGCACATATGCTGCGTTACCCCATCTATATTTCGTCGACAGTTAGTCACGACCATCTCATAGTTCAAAGAAATTGATACATACCCTGTGTAAGAGTTTAGAACTTTGAACATTGCTGCAGCATAGGGACTGCTCGATCTGGTGGATCCCATAAAGGGGTTTCTGAAATTTGCCCTGGGGTTGGGAATGTTGTCAACCTTACCGCTCAGCACCACCCAGCCAGTGATAACGATGAAGAGCAGGACGACAACTTTGATGGATCCAAGAGTATTCATCATGCGAACACCGGTCTTGGGGAAAAGGCTATGAAGCAAGGTTACGAAAGTTATGACAATGATTGCAATCCCACGCTCCGCCCATTCGGTCACTGCTACATCTGCAGCTAAGAGAACGTTTGACGCGAAAACAATACATCCAGAAGCTGGAAGAGACCAAGGTCAGTAATAGTTCTTCGTCCGGAACGCGTATTGAAAAGTTGCAAGGTGTGGGCAGCAGACCTGTGAATCCGAGCAGAATTGCCTGTGTTGCAAAAACCACGGTTGCTAGTAGATGGGGATGTTGATAGACAGCTTCAAGGTAGACCTTTTCCCCACCACTGCGCGGGAACATGCATCCAAACTCAAGCCATACAAACAATCCTGCGAAAGCTAGAGCGAGCCCTAGCACCCAGAGCAATATTGCTGCTCCAAAGCTGCCAACGCTACTGACAATGGATGACGGCGTGGAGAAGATGCCCGTGCCCACGATGCGTCCAATACTTGAATAACGCTAATTTTAGTGAAGAGCTTGATCGGTTATGGATCCGATTCTACTCACATCAGGAAGGTCGTAGAGCAAAGCCCTAGGTGTCGGCCTAAACCTCCCGCACATTCCTCGCTCATTCGCACATTCCCAGCCTGGGAGGATAACTCGCCATGAGCTCTGCCATGATGTTCATTCGGAAGGCTCCCAGACAGTCGCAGATTCACATCCGGAACTCGTTTCTCTGCCATCTCGAGACGATAGTCTTCCTGCGTAGGTCTCGAAACCCCAGACCATTAGGAAAAGTATAACCAGTACATCTTGGCAGAATACAGGAGACAAGGAAAGACTGAGTAACACATATATTCAGTGGGTATATGTGGAAATAACTTGACTTTCCAAAGAGGCATAGCTATGGTAATGTCATAAAACATGTACGTAGGTAGCGTTCACCATCCCGACCGTTTGGTTGGATTGTAAACTCTGAATCACCTCTCCACTATACGGACCATGTAGGAGGTCCCGGTGAATTGTATAAGTTATGTTCGAAGTCGGTGGACAGCAAAACCACCAACAACATTGATGTGTTTTGCCACACCACCACCACAGCATAGTATAGCTCGTAAGCATACTTCAGAGCAGATCTACGTATATGTAAGGCCTTGATTGATTTTAGGGGTTTGGAACATGACGAGAAGAATCCTAGAATCCAGGAGTTGCTCGCCTAATTACAGACTAGCCGAGTTGAGAGGCCGAGGGCGCGTCCATGCTTCGCTGCATCCGAGGGGTTCCAAGTCAAACAAGTCGGAAATCTTTCAATGGATTCCGAAGTTGAAGAAGCTGATGAGACAGAACAGTCCCTCCCTCCAGCTGTACCAGGTCTATACTTCTCAGGGGAACGTCCAAGCATTGCAGCAATCGGTCGGAAGCGCGCGCGAGATCCCGACATCCTATCATCAAGCGACCCGCCTCTCTTCTCTAGCGATGACCTACCGCCTTCTTTAGAAAATTATGCGAACAAAAGGAAAAAGCGTCTCTATCCAGGACCTTGGTGGGGTGCAAAAGCATGTGGCAGGAGCGAGCATGCTGTGACAGCAACCAAGCGTCTGGGAAAGCTCGAGAGAGCTTTAGACAGCGGCGTATGGATGGGAAGTGAAGACACGGACTTGAGCTTCGACGATGGACCAAACGTGAAGCTTGTTGATAACTTTTCGACCCAGAATCCATTGAGTGGTGGGGAGGATCGGATCACAGTAGACTTGTCATCGCGCGAAAACCGGGAGTGCAGCCCACAGCGTCCGCACAGCTTCGTCAGTGTGGATGGTGATGATGAACCCCAGAGCCGTGCAGACCAGGTTGTACAGTGCTGCCTCGAGGAAAGCATTGAGACAGTCGATCTCTCGTGAGCACTACAAACTACCCGTAAAACGACGTGCTGACCATGCTACTAGTGCATTAGACCTCGAGGAGATCTCTTCCGCAACCATTAGACCCCTTCGTTACCTCACGAAGTATCCGAGGGTTGATCAACATCCACCTAGCCAAGAGTCATACGGCACCCTTACTCCCTCCCTCGAATTGTATCTTTCATGCAATGCACTGCACACTCTACCCGGCGAACTGTTCAATCTAACGAATCTAACCGTGCTCAGCTTGCGAAATAATAAACTTACGCAGCTGCCTGAGGCCATTGGGAAACTTATCAATCTAGTCGAATTGAATGTTGGTGCCAATAAGTTAAGATGGTTACCGTGGGACATCTTGGAGCTGGTCAACCAACGTTTGAAAATTCTAAGGGTTGATCCGAATCCACTGTTCCGCATTCCACCATTGTATCAGAATATCCACCTCGACCACGCCGCAAGCCCAAGTACCATGAGGCATGATAGCACCAGGGTGCACTACGTCAAAACCCGTCTAGGCTCTACCGCCGCAACATTCATGAACATCGACGGCTCGCATATTCGAGACACACCACCTGCACCATCCACCCAAACAGACTCCTCGCACCTAGTTCTTTCTACACAATCTGACCATAGCCCTGATACCCTCCATGGACCCGCAAATCCAGTGCCCTCCCTGCTCGAACTCGCCCTTCGTGAATGCAGCCATTCCCCATACCTCGCACAATTGCCCGAGCTTCTACCGGCCGATAGCCCGGAATCGGTGTCTCGTCTGCTCTATCACGCTCACTCGATCAAAGAAGGCGGAGGACGCCTCTGTTCGGTATGTGGGAGGGAATACATCGTGGCTAGGACGGAGTGGGTAGAATGGTGGGATTTCCTGGAAGCGTATGAAGACCCCTGGACTTCTACAAGTTCGCGATATGGAGTACCTTTGTTGAGAAGGGCATGTAGTTGGCAATGTGTTCCGTCACATCTAGCATGACTTTACATGGATCCTACCACTAGGACCCCGTTCGCTGTTCACTGTGCTTCGAGCACGAGATCAATCTTTTGGATATATTTTATCTCGATCCTGGTCATCAAACCTCTAATACGGATGAAGTCTTTGTTCGGTCTGGAAGGAAAAGCCTCAACCCTTTATGCACTCAAACCCTAGAAATACCTCTGCTGTAACCCATACACTAGGTAGATTTGCTATTTCAGACAATCCCTAGGCGCAGAATATCCGAACTCCTTCTATGCGAAGCAATTGGTAGGTCTTGGTTGGAGAACATCTGAAAGTTAAGAGAGAGGAACAGCAGCTCTAGACTTGAATGCAATACGGCTAAGGAGCGAAGAGGTAGGTGTGACCGGGAAAGGGAGTCTAATGCAATGGTGGAAGGGGTGCACAGATGTTTCCTGAATTACTTAGTTCGATCAGTGTGCTAGAAGCTACACGAGGCGGGATACCACAAAATCCATCAGAAGAGGTCGAGAGAAGTGTAAGATCATTGTATTCAAAGTACAAGTACTTTCCGTCAACATCCGAGCAACGGCAGGAATCCTCAATGTCGCATCCGCTTCCTCACACCGTCAATGCCGTGCTCATGCCGATGCCTCATCTCCCCTGCACACGCAGCAGTACCAAAGCACACGACGAAAAGCCAAGCAAGCGGAGCAGGCTCGCAACCAAGATGCCAGATATCCGGAACTCCCGTTTTGCATTCGGTCCACTCGTAGAGAGATCCCATCTTCTATCTGCACGTGTAATCTACAGTCCCCGGCATGCCCACGCGACCATCACTTTCTTCGGAACGAGCATCCTTCTGTCAATCGAGCCTTGCCTCCCGTTGGTTGGCAGAGAACGGTCGAGCAACCGCCGCAAATGACGACCGTTTGCGCATGTGAGAAAACGGTCGTGATGGTGAAGCAGCCGGGACATTTCACGTCCATGAAGAATGATCGTGGAGCGGGCACGAGAGTCTGGGTTAGTTCGGGTTAGTGGTGTAAGCGGAGTCGTGAATAGAGATTAGTACCTTGAGTTTGTGCTTGCGCGCTTCAGCTTGAGGGGTTGGGTTGAGGAGATCGACCGCGAGAACCTGACGAAATACTTAGTTGATTATAGTCTCCGCAGGCAAGCTATTACATACCATATTTAGTGAGTAGTAAAGCTCTCTTGAATCCGAGTTGTAGGTGTAGAGGGCGTGGATGAGAGGAGTCACTGTCTCGTAGATGAGTTTGATAATGGTGATGCAGATCTAGAGTCGTGTGAGGCAAACGCTAACGATGGATTTAGCGAAGGGGTTCTGCCCTCTCGCTTATTGTACGCTAAGTTACCTTTGGTTTTGGGTTCTGAGTCACCTCCATAACTGAGGGGCGGTTGGTCCATTACAGAACAGCACATTTCTGCTTTATATATCGGTTTAACGATGTTTTGGTAAGTAGCTGTTATCTTCCGCACTGGTGTATCGGCTAGCATCCGTCGCTTTCATCACGATCCGACGAGAGCGGGGTTCGACTCCCCGGTGCGGAATTACTTTTGTTTACTTTTTTTATTTTCATGATTTATTCGCAAGTTACGTTAGACAAGACAGCTTTCCTTTTGTGGTATTCATTTCTTTTTGAAGTGCCTGAAACGCAGGTACCAAGTAACGTTACAGTCCACCTTGGTCATCAATGTTCCCACAAAGTCACATGCACAAATCGTATCATACGCGAAACAGCAGCCATATCCAAAGGGACGGCAAACGAGTTTCTCGCTTTGTCAATTAATTAAGAAGGGAGCTCGATCAATTGAGTATCGAGTACTTTCTCAAGTCATGTATTAAGGTACCTGCACAGAGTCCAGTACAGCGGACATCTACATTATGGATGAGGCTCAAGGGCCGAACGGGGTCACGTCACCCCGCCCCTTCACAAAACACATGTTTTCTTTTCTCAGGCCAGACCCTCAATAAACTCACCGCCTCTTGCCGATTCCCAGCCACCAGAGCGACTGTCTCAATGCAGAGCACGGCTTAGTCGCTAGGTCTATATTTTTTCCGTCGCGATCTTCGATTCAAATAAATGGGCGGTCGAGATCCCTTGGCTGATAAGGCGGAAGTGCAGTACGTTGCAGGCAGATCAGCAAATTGGTGGACGCAGATTGGTCTAAATACGGCACTATGAGTCACCTGACAGCATGGAACCTGAAGTCCTCAAACAGTCGTCAATCCGGTTTAGCCGCTGTGAGGGGATTCGGGTCTTTTGGACGAGTAGGTGGTCAGCAATACAATAATACTACCTTACCCGCCCTGATAAATCATTTGTAAGGTGCGCCTCTCTGACCATAAAGTAGCCAAGGTACACAAGGGCTCTCGCAGCGCTTTCCGTAGCAGCTTCGTTTTTACTAACTTATCTGTTTTCAGTTTACCTTCAGATTCATACTGAAGCGTTCATTCTGTCTGCTGCTGTGGAGTTGTGCCGCGAATGTCGATAGCACGCTACGGAGCACACCCCACCAGACTAATCGAGATCGGCTCAGCCCTGCTAAGCGGGAACAGCTCTAAGGTATGTAGCGTAGAGAGCTGGGGAAAGATGTGAGCACCTTCAATAGTACTGTGATAACCATACAGCAATACTACACAACTTGATAACCATTCCACCCTGAATCGGCGACTCTACTATCAGACCTCTATCTGGATTACGGTACCGGAGACCTGGAAATGGATTATTCCTATTTCTCTGCAGCACCTGCGCCATACCCCTTCATCGGTCTTCCTCCCACACCAGAACACTCTCAAACTCCCCAAGCGCAAGACCACACCAATGGATCTCCAGCTGTAAGCCTCTTGAGCAGCCTCTGCTCTTGTTCCTTGAGTTCTGTATTCATCTGAAGCAGGATGCCTTCGACCCCAACGGTTTCCCGTCGTCTTTAGATGCGCCCTTCCGCTTCGAACCTCTCACCTTAGTTCAGCCGCCTTACTCACCTAAAATCTCAAATTCACTAACAAGACCTACCCTTGCGAACAACAGGAGTTCGGACGGAGGAGCTAATAGCTTCGACCTCGAGAGTGAGCACATGGGAAGAGAAAGCGGCGAAGAGAAAGACAACCTCACACCGGCGCAAAGTAGACGGAAGGCCTCGAATCGACAAGCGTACGTCGCAATTCGTATTCTAACAATATGAAAACTCCACACACGGCTCATCGCCGTCTAATGCTACCCTTGAACAGACAACGAGCCTTCCGCGAACGCAAAGAACGCCGCGTAAAAGACCTCGAACAAAAGCTCAGCTCGCTTGAAGAGACATCAACAACCCTCGCAACCGACAACGAACGCCTCAAACGCGAATTGTCCAAGATCACTTCCGAGAACGAAATTCTGCGCTCCACCTCCACCCACTCCGCGGACCGCAACAACAACCGCGCCCCCGTCGGCCCCGATACCGTCAATGGTCCCAAGTCCTACTCGCCTACCGCCTTCTACACCACCATGCTAGCCGTCCATCCCGCCCACCCAAACGAAGTCTCGCACAAGATCACCGTCTCTCACACCACGGGTGAGCGCCTACTGGGGGCCGGCGCCACTTGGGATCTGATACAGGCTCATCCGAGTTTCAAGAAGGGCCTTGTGGATATCGGGGACGTGTCAGATCGGTTGAAGAAAAAGTTTCATTGTGATGGCGAAGGGCCGGCCTTCGCGGAAGGAGATATTCAGAGAGCGATCGAGGAGAGCGTTGCTGCGGGAAGTGATGAGTTGATCTGAACTCTTATTTGGTGATGTACAGGTCGACGAAACAGAACAAAGTTTCTGTATCGCGAAGGGGTAGGCACATTATACTTGCAATCCGGGAACGGAGACAGGTGTTCATTGGTTCGCTGAATGCGAAAGGTGAGCGCGAATACCCTAGGTAACGAGCGTTGAATAGCAGAGCAGATGACTTCATGTTCTTCAAGGATGTTATGATTTATGGATATGAATTGGATATGAATTGGTGACCGGGGTCTCGGAAGAACAGTCTAGGGGGATTTGCTTCAGACCGTGTAATATTCTGGAATGAATCACTTCGAACTCTGCTGCAGTTGTCGGTATTCTTGCACACGTACTCAGATTTACATGCCGCGAACATCGATTTCACACAAAAACCTCGGCTGGAGGACGCTGATCTTGTCTGCACTCCAGGCACATGACAAAGAGTTTGCTCTATCCTGGACAATGTGTCCAAGACAATCCTTACCCAAATTTGCCCACTCTGTCTGAACTCCCCAATCTATTTGACATAAATTCCTCTCGCCAGTCTGCCAGTGTACAGCAAGGAAGCGAGAGTCCTAGCTTGAACGATCTCGAACCAAAGTCCATCGTCATTTGGTCGTTTTGCATGTAGGACGGATTTGCATACGGTCACTGTCACTAGGCTTTGAGCCTCATGCCGATCCTCGACTCGTCTGAGAGGTGCCAATGGATAAGGTGACCAAAGCTGATTTACGGGGTTTTTACGGCATGGCTGGGTGTTCGAGGATATTGCGCCTGGCGTTTGAGCTGCGGTAGCCGGCCATGCAGACGCTGGAGAAGTTGCACAAGCCGAAACCGTACGCTGCGTCGCAGTTGTCGGGACACGCAGCGTTCGTATCTGGAATATCGGATCTGCGTCATATGGTCCTTTAGATAACTCGTCCACTTCAATCCCAATCATCGTCATCGTCATCACCGTTACTGCCGTAGGTCCCATTGCGGATGTTGCTGGTCAACGGGGAATTTCCGTCACATCCTCGGCGATGATCATTTGGCTTGATTGCCCCAACGTCTACCAGAACCTTCTCGACGTCTGAGTGCCGCGATGTTAATCTGATGCCTGTGGAATTCATCGCCAAGGTAAAACATACCCCTTGCGGTAGTACCTTGACCCCTGAGTTCTTTCAGAGTGACAATTTGTCTTTTGATGTCGCCGTCTCTGTATATTAGAATCGTGGGTGTGTTTCTTTCCGGATATCCTTCTATGCACATATCTGCCTTTATTTCGCAGAACTTAATATCTCCGTATTTTCGTGCAAGATCCTGCCAGAGCTCGGTCAAGAGTCTGGACTCAATGTTGGTTCCAAGAGACGAGGTAAGATGTACCAGGACAAAGCTCTTATGAGAGGCTTCCGTGACATCATGCGGATAGTCGGGCTTCTGGAGGTGATAAACCTGGTTGTGTGTAGATGCTGCGGTAATCGTGGACAGCTCGGCCATGCGTTGCTGGCTACCAGTACATCCTCATGTTAGTCATATTATCCGGCTTTGACGTAGTCTGCGCGTAGGGCTTAGAAATACCGAAGTAGCAACCTACCGATACTTCTCAAGAAACGCTTCATCCTCTTCGTCTTCCAGCTCGTCAAGCTCGCCGAGGTCTTTGCCTTCTAATCTATGCTCATGGGCGAGTCGCCGGGCTTCCAAGATTGCGTCTTCAATCAGTGGCGTAGGTGATGGAGGCTTCTCAGGGATCACTCCGTGCTTGCGGAGGATGTCGTTCCTAGGTAGCAGTCAGCGAAGTTAGGTTGATAGATTTGCCGGTAGCATACCATTCTGTATCCGCGTTGGGGTTGTCGATTGGGACGTTGACAGGCATATCCATCTTGCTAAGATCCAACAGTAATGCTAAACTTTGAAATATTCAGGAAAATGGTTGCTATAATTGTGAAGCTTAGGCAGAGCCGGGAAACGCGTTGCTGAACCGTGCACTGTACATCAACACTCAAGCCACATGTGGCTGTGCTCCCGCACTTCAACAGTTCACACCACCGTAGTATGGCCGTAACGAGTAGCGAACACATTAACAGTGAAAACTACGGGTCCAGTAGTAAACAGTGTTTCGTACTCAGTACATGAAGTTCTGGACGCAATCTTTGTCTCCAAATTCAATGGGCTGGAAGAGAATCAAGCCGCCAGCGAAGCCCTGATTTAACCCCTGGGGAGAGAGCCTGTTATTGCAGCCAGCTCTGCTACCAAAGATAGAAGAACCAGCATTCAATCAGTTCGCAGGCAGGGTCGGCACGATGAGTTACGGCAAGAGGGATGAGGACGCCGACCAGGCAATTGTCAAGGTCGACAGAACAGCTGTCTTTCAGGAGGGTGCGTAAAGAGGCACGTTCCCAAGGACACATACTTATATAAGTGTTTGTTCTATAGCCCGACTCTTCAATTCGTCCCCAGTATCGCCTCGAAGATGTCGAATCCTGCTCACGAAGATCGCCCTCCTCCTTTCCACTGGGGAGAGTTTTCCCACCAACGAAGCCACATCCCTCTTCTTCGGCATCTCCAAACTATTTCAGAACAAGGACCCTTCCTTAAGGCAGATGGTATACCTTGTCATCAAGGAGCTTGCGAGCACCGCAGAGGACGTCATTATGGTGACCAGTAGCATAATGAAGGACACAGCAGTGGGTAGTGATATTCTATACCGCGCGAATGCAATCCGAGCTCTGTGCAGGATAATAGACGTAAGTAGTCAACTTTCTCAGCTTCTACAGAAGAGACTTCTGACCATTATCGCAGGCGACCACGGTGCAAGCGATTGAGCGTCTCATCAAAACCGCCATAGTCGACAAAACCCCATCAGTCTCCTCAGCCGCACTCGTCTCGTCATATCACCTTCTTCCAATAGCCCGAGATGTCGTTCGACGATGGCAGAGCGAAACGCAAGAAGCTGCGTCTTCATCAAAGTCATCTGGGGGCTTCTCTCTTGGTTTCTCCACATCCGGAGGTCAGCATTCGCTCGCGGCAGCCAATACCAATTTCATGACCCAGTATCATGCCATCGGCTTACTTTACCAGATGAGGTCACATGATAGAATGGCACTGGTGAAGATGGTGCAGCAATTCGGTACTCCTGGGGTCGTCAAAAGCCCGGCTGGTACCGTGATGCTAGTAAGACTGGCAGCAAAGCTAGCAGAAGACGATCCAAGCCTAAGAAAACCAATGATGCAGCTCTTGGATGGTTGGTTGCGGCACAAGAGTGAAATGGTTAACTTTGAAGCAGCAAAAGCAATCTGTGACATGCACGACATTACCGACGCAGAAGTTACTCAAGCCATCCACGTTCTCCAGTTATTCCTCACATCACCTCGCGCAGTGACCAAATTCGCCGCCATTCGAATCCTACACAACTTCGCTTCATTCAAGCCTCAGGCAGTGCACCCCTGCAACCCCGATATCGAAAACCTCATCTCCAACAGCAACCGCTCGATCGCGACATTTGCGATTACAACATTATTGAAGACGGGAAACGAAGCCAGCGTTGACCGATTGATGAAACAAATTTCTGGCTTTATGGCCGACATAACAGATGAATTTAAGATCACCATTGTGGAAGCCATTCGAACACTTTGCTTGAAGTTCCCAAACAAACAAGCGGGCATGCTGGCTTTCTTAAGTGGAATACTTCGAGACGAGGGTGGCTACGAATTCAAGAGAAGTGTGGTGGAGAGCATGTTCGACCTCATCAAGTTTGTCCCGGGCAGCAAAGAAGACGGTAAGCTCCTCCAGGAAGGGGACTTGATCAGCCTTCGCTTACGAATACCCAGCCCTGGCGCATCTTTGCGAGTTCATCGAGGATTGCGAGTTCACTAAGCTTGCCGTGCGAATACTGCACTTGCTCGGTGTGGAAGGACCAAAGACATCGCAACCCACCAAATATATTCGATATATCTATAATCGAGTGGTCTTAGAGAATGCGATTGTTCGAGCTGCCGCAGTCACAGCGCTAGCCAAGTTCGGCGTCGGACAGAAAGATCCAGAAGTCAAGCGTAGTGTAACGGTTTTACTGACAAGATGTCTTGATGATATTGATGATGAGGTTCGAGATCGGGCTGCATTGAATCTAAGACTGATGAGCGAGCCGGACGACATGGCGAATCGCTTCATTAAAAACGGTAAATCCGAGTTCTGGGTAGAGTATGGGATAGACACTAAATCATAACAGACTCTATGTTCTCTCTATCTACCTTCGAGCACCAACTCGTTATGTACGTCACTGCTGACGACAAAGGCACCTTCGCCAAAGCCTTCGATCTCTCCTCTATTCCCATCGTCTCACACGAACAAGCTCTTGCGGAAGAGCGTACCAAGAAGCTTACAACAGCTACCCCTACCCTCAAAGCACCGAGTACAGGTCCCAAAAAATCACAGGAAGTTGCCGGTGCCAACTCGGCCGACTCTGTTACAGCAGCCGCCCAGAAATACGCTCAACAGCTTATGCAGATACCAGAATTGAAAGCATTTGGCCCAGTCCTCAAGTCATGCCCCGCCGTGGATCTAACAGAGAGCGAGACGGAGTATGTTGTTAGTGTCGTGAAACACATCTTCAAAGAGAACATTGTCCTGCAGTATCAGGTCAAGAACACTCTGCCCGATACCGTCATCCAGGATGTTTCAGTTGTTGCTTCGCCGAATTCCGAGGAAGAGAATCTAGAGGAGGACTTCATCATTCCAGCCCCGAAGATCAAAAACGATGAGCCCGGAACGATCTACGTCGCTTTCAAGAAGGTTGCCGGCGAACAATCTTTCCCAACTGCGACGTTCAACAACGTTCTCAAGTTCACCAGTAAGGAGATTGATCCGACAACAGGTGAGCCCGAGGAGAACGGCTATGAAGATGATTATGAAGTTGAAGACTTGGACCTTGCTGGAAGCGACTACCTTGTGCCAGCGTTCGCCGGTGGCTTCGATCACATCTGGGAGCAAATAGGTGCGAGTGGAGACGAAGCTTCAGATACGGTGCGGTTAGCGAGCGTTACCGGTATTGCAGGTATGTCGCGCCCTCCCCTTCGGTCATATGTGCATACATGGTGGCATGGTGGCGTGGTGGTTGAGTTATCTCTGAACCGAAATCAGATGCCACGGAGCAGATTACCAAGACTCTTTCTCTTCAACCACTCGATGGCACGGATGTCACTCTATCGACAAGCACGCACACTATCAAGCTGTATGGTAAGACTATCACCGGTGGTAGGGTAGCGGCGATAGTTAAGATGGCATACTCGGCGAAGACGGGCGCGACAACGAAGATCACGGTCAGAAGTGAGGAGCAAGGGGTTTCGGCGCTGGTACTCGCCTCTATTGCATAGAAAATCGAGGTTAGGGTTTACAAGGGTTCATTGAAGCGTGGCATACTCTGTTTGATTTCTAGATCTGCTCCAAAACGAGTTCGGTGTACCTCGCAGCGATCTAATCGGATTCGTTCGTCATCCACTCGGTTGCATAAGAAAACTGATGAACCAATGTCAACATGGAAGGAGTCGCGGTAAACATTACTTGCAGCCTCGTACGTTTTCGTACTGTGATTTCACAGCTTCATTATGACGTAACTCCATGACCGGTTTTAAGATTCACTTAGCTGGCTGTACCTCAATTACCCCTCTGCCTTCCTATGACCATCCGATCCAGAACGTTGGTGGGTTTTCCTTTGTTGTATCAAAATAAAAATACTTCTTCCCACACAGATCAAAATAAACAAGCAATCCGTCCATCAAAAATCCAGGATAACATACCTCAGCAGCAACCATGAACACCGTCGCCAACCACCTCGAGGAGAGACTCAGCAACCGGCCGATCGTCACCACCATCGACCACCAAAAACTGGTCCCAAAGAAATCATGCAGGCTCTCTGCTGGTACGGGAACATGGACATGCGCGTTGAGGAGGTGCCCGTCTCCACCATCACCGAACGATGAGTTTGCCGACTTGTATGCCATGTTTGACAAGAAGGAGCATGGGGTTTTGAGGACGTATGCGCAGACAAGGTTTTTGAGACCGCCGGCGGAGGGGACGCCGGCAATAAAAGCATTCTGAAGGATGGAGACGTTCAGCCGAGTGCCGTTGTTGAGGAGATTCAACCCTGGATGGGAGGAAAGAGGATGGAGTAGGCTGAAAAGTGACCTTTGATACTGGCTGCGTCACCTACAAGGAACCTTGATGTTATTTCCTTCAGCAACGAACATGTACCTCATATGCTTGTCATGCTCTCCGAAGCCTGCTTCACTCCGCTCTACTTTCACCCTCGCTCCTCAATGTTCCATCCTCTCACCCACCCGACTGAGGCACACAACAATGTCTTAGACTTCTCTCCCTTCTCCACACTCTTCCCATGTAGCACAAATTACATCCGACGGACCAAGAACCCATTCTTTCGCCACATAAAGCCCCCCTTTGCCCCGTTTCGGGTCCCATGCCAAGGTACCGTGTCATCCTTTACCTGTCATGCTTCGGCACGCACGTGTCGATTAGTGACTTGCCGTATAGGTGGATGGCTCCCTTAGATATTCAGAAAACTAGTTAAGCAGGGTGGGTGAATCGGTAGACTATGCGCAGTAATGGCTGATTTTAGAACCGGAACGCTTAGGTTTGCCGTGGTGGATCAACGTCAGAATCCATGTTTCAGCTGAGAAGAAATCTAATAGTTATGATCTTGGAAGGCTTTCGCTAGGTGAGCGCTACAATGAGCAACCAATGTCACCATTTTCGCCCACCTTGTACTACGGCAACACCAGGTTACAAATACTCAATTCTTAATCCGCGCACGACGAAAGTGGAGAAGAATTCATTGCTTGGAATGCTAGGTAGCTAAAGCGTTGGCTATGAGTTGTCCCGATATCTCGATCATGGTTGGTAGCAAACAAGAGAAAAGAAGACGAAAATATGAAGTGCAAAGAGACCACCCCGGAAGCCGCCCTGTGACACTTCCCACGCTCCTGTCAGTCTGCCGTTCCACCACCGATGCTGGCTGGACACCCTTCACAATAGAAGAGGCCCAGCCCACACGGCCGCCATCGCTCTCGACATCTATCCAGCGTATCTCTACCGCCGTGTTCCCCTGAACCACCTTTTGATGTAAGAAGAATCAAGTCGGAATCATTAGCAAACATGCACGTACACAACAAAGGAAAACGTGAACGCTCAGGCAAAGAGATGAGAAGGGATTGAAATGGTGAGGCAGATTATGAAGAAGACCTTCGTAAACGGTTTCTGGCGTGATTCGTCGAACAGATGTTGGACCTGCCCTGAATTTCCTCCCGTGCTCTTATCCCTTTGTTTTGATTTGATAACGTTCTGTCGTCTGAAAGCTTGCACTCAGCCTAAGCCAAGCAAGCGGGGGAGCTTGACCATGGTCTCCGAGAGCCAAGCCGAGACCAAGAGTGACAGTCATGTGCAGATCAGTCAGATGAGTTGCCGTCCGAACGGCCAGTCTTCCCAAACCTCATCTTTTCCCGTGGCTGCGTTAAGATAGAGCACTAGCCCTGCAGACAACGAAGAAGCGAAGCGAGAAGACATGTGACGTACGGGCAAGAGCAAACAATGACTCAGAACATGGAGAGTAAGGCAGAGGTATAATTAAGGAGCCAGAAAAGAAAAATCGTGTAAAGCCGTTTAGCCAATACCATAGTCGACAGGTGATGTAGCATCTTCAGCCGATTCGTATTGCAACGGTCGAAATTCGAGAACCTCGTCCAATAAGAGGGGCAACTGCAATAATGATGGCTCATTCAGTACCATGGGGCGCTAGAACCAGCGGCATCCTCTCGCTTGACACGATAGGTACCGGATGCTGGAAAACCGGCGCCACCAACAGCTCCCTTGGAAGCTGAACGAAGCCTATCGCCGAAGACTATAGCATTAGTCAGAATCCTTCAACTCATAGTCCTCCACGCCCAGCGTTTCATAGATCGAACACCAAACGCAGAGGAGAAGAGTTCCTTACAAGGAACCGAGACTTTGGCAGAAACTCACATCCTATCACTGCCTCCAACAGCACGGTTCGTATCAGGCGTTTCGACGCCTGCAGTACCGCTGGCACCACGCTCAATCACCTTGCGACGCTGACCGGAAATGGCACCTGGCTTGCTAGCTGTAGAGGCATTCTGTGGAGTTGGGTGGCCGGCAGTGGCAGCATTCGTACCTGTTGGGTGGCGACGACCAGGTTTCTCTTCCTCCTCCTGCGCAGCTGGCTGGTTACCGGTAGCTTGAGCAATAGCTTGAGCGTTCTTCTGGTACTTGTAGACCGTCCAGTCAAAGACATAGTCATACTGAAAGCTCTCACGGACGAAAAGATCACGGAAGATCTTGCGGAGGTAAGAGTAGTCAGGCTTGTCGTCAAATCGAAGAGAACGAGTGTAATTGAGATAGATGGCGAATTCGTTGGGGAAACCACGGCAGAGGACTTCAGTCGGTGTAGTCATCTTCTTCTCCATGATCCGATCGTACTTCTGCTTCTTCGTTGCGGCCTTGAGGCCCTGCCAAGGCAAAGAGCCACGGCAAAAGTAGAGCATAACATAGCCCAGCGACTCCATGTCATCACGGCGAGATTGCTCTGGACAGGCTATCAGTAGAAGACTTCAAGACGGATAGAAAAGAAACACATACCAACTCCCAAATGAGTATTGATACTAGCATAGCGAGCGGTACCAGTAAGATTCTTATTTTCACGGTAAGGGATATGGAAGTGCGTTTTGGGGTCCCGGTACTTCTTAGCAAGACCGAAATCAATGACATTGACCTGGTTGCCTCGCTTCCCAATTCCCATCAAGAAGTTATCCGGTTTGATGTCACGATGGATGAAGGACTTGGCGTGAATGTATTCGATTCGGGAGATAAGCTGATCTGCAAGCAGTAGTACCGTCTTGAGGGAGAACTTTCGGTTGCAGAAATTGAAGAGATCTTCCAAGCTAGGCCCCAGAAGGTCCAATACCATGGCATTGTAGTCACACTCAGTGCCAAACCAGCGCACGAACGGAATACCCACACCACCCGCGAGTGACTTGTAAACACGAGCCTCATACTCAAGCTGAGGGTGTTTGGCCTTGACGCTCTCGAGTTTGATGGCAATCTCTTCGCCGGAGATGATATTGGTACCTGGACAGTTGATGTAAGTGGCAGCACAGCAGTTACCAGGAACGAAAAACCCACCGAGGTAGATGTCACCAAAGCTGCCACTACCGATCTTGCGTCCAATACGGTACTTGTTCCCCACTCTCAAATCCTGTCATTTCTTGTCAGCTTCGAATTTCATAAGATATACCATCGTTACACTAGAACAGGGATCAATAGCAAGTTTGGTACGTGCAACATAGGAGGACAGCAAGCGGCCTCGAATTGGTACAAGTAGGTGCTGCCACGTCGTAGGCTCACACGCCGGGAGCATGCATCAGGTATGGAATGGAAGATGAGACGTGGGTCTTGGTGGAGAATAAGTAGTAAAGGGTGTATGAACCAGCGGGTTGGACTTCGATTTGGAAGTCGTTGCACCCACCATTGTGGTCATTATGACTTGATCGAATCTCCGAGATCAACACGTTTCCCACGTCTCGAAGGTTGTGAACCGTAGACGGACGTGACTGGCGCCGTGGAATCCAAGCGTTGTCGTTGTAAAGCGATCGTCTGCCGTTGCAGATAGAGGCTGAGGTTACGACGATTTATCGTGATTGAGGATGGTGATGTGATATTATCGCAGGTTTGTGTTGTTGTGGTTGACCTTCAGCCTGCTTTAAACGAGGTGTAAGTTGGCGTGATTCAGGCACAAACGAGGCGGTGAAGAAGTCAGAGAAGAAGCCAGAAGGCAGAAGCGTGTTTTGCAGAAGTCGAACGGAAGTGAATAAAGAGGTCGAAGCTGCAGCTGTGTGATGTTCGAAGTGTGGAAGTGTGGAAGTGTGGAAGGGTGGAAGTGGTATGGATGATTGAACAGGTCGGGGTCACGCACTTCAACCTCAATCAAGTGATGCTTGAATTGCCTTTCAAGAACGCCGAGACAAAGAAACCAGCGTCAAGTTCATGCAAAGGTTGATTACTGACAGTCGTAGAGCTTGGTGGTCGTGATGATGGTAGTGAAAGCTAAGGGTCTTTGAGAAGACAAAGAAGCTTATGAAGTGTCCAAGTGAGAATGGTGGAACTCACACAAAGAAATGGATTGATTCCTTGTAAGTTAAGGTAAAGATCGAAGCTGGTGTATGTAATTTAAAAAAAAAGCTGAGCTTGTAAGGTACTTGTACCGCTCTGAGGTAACTTACTTTACCGCGCGGGTCAAGGGCGATTAACGTCTTGGATTCACGAAATTTTCTCGGCTTTATAGATAAATGATCAAGGTAAGGTACAATGTCTTTGAGATAAACCGAAAGCCTGGACGCAAAAACAAACCATCAGCCGTGGCAGGTGGATAATTGATTCAATATGATACGGTACGGATCTGTGTAATATACAGCTACTTATGTTACATGTAAATCACGCATTAGTCAGGCTTTCACATTGCTAAGGTAAAGGCTACCTACTGTCTTGAAAGGGCGCGGGCGCGCGCCTTGAACGCGATCAGTTCAAAGACACCTCGAAATACAGGTACCTTATCATGAGATATGCACACTGCACTCACAGCATCTTCGACATGAAATAGGTAAGACAATATGTAAGTTAATGTTTCTCCGTTCCCGGAGTGTAAAAATGCAGAGAAAAGCCAGAATCACACAATAAATGATGGACCGTGGATGATTCCGGGGTAAAAGTAATTACTACTGTACTTACCAAACTTCTCCATCCTTTTAAAACGCCCGGCCCGGTGCTCGGAGACAACGGGTTATTGTGCATGGAGTTTCGATCTGATCTTCATCTGTCTACCTTATAATCAGGCAGCCATACATACATTGACACTGCAGTCGGTGTGCGGAGTCAATGGTGCATTCACGACCATATCCGCGAATGACAGTTGGTACTCGTAGTGCCCGCTCTCACCGCGGCAGCCCTCTGAGCGATTGGCCTGAACACCGAGGCAAACCACCAAATTCTATGTAAGAAGTCCGGGGATCAGCACAACTTATCTCTCCTGCCACTCGGGAGCCGTTGTAAGATTACTTTGCTTTGTCCTGACGGTGCTGCTGACTGTATTTCCTGATCTCTGGACTACTCGGGTGAGCTAAGGTACATGCTTCTATGATGACACGTTGTGGCCTTGCTTCGCCGGATATGACTGCCATCTGCCCTCTAACTTATGCACCTCTCATTGTGACCAGCCAGACTGAAAAGATTACCATACAGTGACGACTTCTCGCACCCAAAATCTACCGGTGATACATCAACACTGTACAGTGTCCCCAGTCAGCAAAACGCCTCTGCAGCCATGATGAAGTGGGATGCTCGGTGAAGGCTCATCTTTCAGCGTTGCGAATGAAACCTGAGATGAGTGCGTATAGTACGGAGCGCCCGGGTGTTGCCAGGTAGAAATTTGTACATGGGGGCCCTAACTGTAGAAGTCAAGGAAAGACACCCTACAATCACCGATAAACTAAAAGATCAAGCCCGGTGACCCGAAAGACAACCTTCAACACCGCTGCCACTCAACCAGGAAAGATAATACGGACTGCAGCCTGTTGCTGCGAAGACTTGAATTATATAAGATCCCAATGCTGCGTTATAACATGATAGATATCGTGGATCTGGTCTTCCTCCAATTTGAAACCATAGCTCGAACCCCAGCACTTCTACTGCCCGCTATATCACATTGTCCTTTCACCATCAATATGTCTCGGTCCATGTCCCTGGGCCCGGGGTGTGGAAGGACTTGCTGCTCTCCTCTCACCATGTTTCGTAGCTTCAGGGTTCGTGTCCCTGGCTTCATCCGGTTCTGATTCTTCCAAATCTAGTCTTCTCCGCCAGCTGGCCAAACTGTCACTGAGCTCGCCATGTGCACTTGTTGGAGTTCTTTCAAAATCAAACTGACTGCTAAGCCTATAGTTCCTGTTCGTCGTCTCCCAGTGCGTGCGTAATGTTTCGAGCTCGGATGCTAGACTATCGAGCGCGACCGAGTTTCGATTGTCGGGACCAAATGACGAATCCTGCGTCATACTGTCTGAGTGCCCGCGAGCGCCCAATGCAGAACTGGCGCTGGCATTACGATGGTGACCAGGGACACCATTGGGCTGGGCATGCTGCGATTGCCGACGATAATTATCGACTGACGACTCGACTTGGTCAAGAAGTAGGGATACTTTTTGCTCGGCATCGAGAGCTCGTGCTTCAAGCAGATTGTTTTCGCTTTTCAGCTGTTCCAGATCGGCTTTCGCCTTATGAGTCACGTTCGTCAGATGCAGTTGTGCTTGCTCGTTGCTGATCCTATATTGATCGCGCTCGTCTTGCGCTGCTTTCAGTTCATCCCGCACCTCCTGCATTTGTTTCTCAAGCTGGTTTACGGAACTCTGAACATGCTCCTGCATCTCCTCAATCTCCAGCTTGAGCAGCTGGAGAATGACTATACGTCAGCAGTTCACTACGTAAAGGGGACGGAGAAGATGCTCAAGC
>QQTW01000759.1_pt1 | contig 21088 bp, 30 predicted proteins | sample 1904831 | NCBI WGS metagenome assembly QQTW01 (sample SAMN09435610, study PRJNA476489) | Subsurface metagenome, whole genome shotgun sequencing project. | reverse complement strand
GTCGAGCCTTCATCATATTTTTGATGAAAATCAAGATTCCCCTTGCCGTATAGACCATGAGGGTAGACGTGAATCTCCACCGACCGCATTAGCACTCCGTCTCTTTACCAACAGGTCAAGGAGGTAGAGTTTACCTTGGTTATCCAGTCGAAGCAAATAGAGATGCTCCGTCGACGTAGGGTCGATTGGGAAAGTGGTCATCTTTATAGAGCCGAGGCAAGCACTCTATCCAATTGGTGCTGTATGGCCTTGACTGGCATTCCCCACACCCCACTTTCAAACTCTAGAGTCGCGTCAGCATCCTTCTTCTGAGTTCAGGGGAAGAAATATCGTTGTCGCTATCATGGTAATGAGAATAGGACCTACTTCTGTGGTCTACTTGACTAGGATCGAGATTGGAGGTGTGACGATGGTCATGCCAGCACTTGCGTTCCTCTGGTTGTTGATCGTATCATTCCCTCATTCGGCTCGAGGACGACGCGACGGGAAAGATATGCGCGACGTGCAGGCAAGGGCCGATCCCGCCGAGCCGCCGGAGTATATATTTTCCGTCCCTGATCATCACGGGACTTGAGCCGCACCAGGAGATCATCTTCAAGGTAGACGAAATGTATCATAATGAGATTTAGATAATTTATTCGGTAATATATAGCGTAGAGATTGCCAGAACTAGGGTGGCACTTCGATGGACTCCAATTCATCGTTCATGTGCAGGCTTCATTACGGAGGCTGGTGACGAAGGCTGGCAGGGTGTCGGCGATGCGGCTCTGCTGACGATGGTTCTTCGTTGATTACCGCATCGGCAGCCGGCGCATCAAGCTTTCAACGGCAATTGTTGGCTTCTTCGTCCTCTAATCTCCAGCTTCATGTCTATCGTCGTCAGCCTCATATCAGAGCAGAGTGAATGCCATCAAGCGCGATGAACATCTGACTATCAATCGACCTGACAACGAAGAGTTGTCACCGCCGACCGGATGACGGTCATACATCGTCAGACGAGCGACGAAGATCTACCAGTAATTCCATTACGTTTGTGACACAAGATTCCTGGCATTGGCAGCGCCGTCTGAGGAAGGAAGGCTCATCACGATGGCTACGGCGAGCTCCGGACAGGGAGAGAGAAGGGCGGAGCCGGGGGAGGCGCTCCTCGTCGTTCGTAGGTGCTCGCCATTTCTTCTTTGGTGCTTCCCATGCGCGGATGTCGCCGTGGTCCGAGCATGAACGTTCGTATCAAACCAACGGTCTTGGTGCAAGAACACGGAGATATGAATGAATCAAAGTTAGATCTGACGGCTACTGCTACAGACGACTTCAGCGCGCGCAGTCCGGACGAACTGAGCATGGCGAAAGGAGATCGCATTGAGCTCATTGAGCGTGACGACGAATTCAATGATGGCTGGTATCTGGGTCGTCATCAGCCCACGGGCCGCACTGGACTGTTCCCACAAGGTCAGCAGGCGCACTCGGTAAGATGATGGTATCAGGAAAGCATGACTGACGGCCGAGTGTCGACATGCAGTCTACACCACGCTCGCGCCTGCTCCGCTCACTCGAACGGCGCCAGTGGTATTTCCATCGAGCCCTGTGGAGGAAGAAGGATCAAGACGGCGCCCGTCCTGGGCCGATTCGCTCAGCGCACGAGTTGAGCAGCCCATGCCCGCCCAGGAACCTGGCCCGCCACCAGTCACGTCCAATACAGCCGTGGATGAATTGAGCGCCAAGCACTCCATCTCCACCTCACCTACCCCATCCTCAAACTCCTCACATCGTCGAGATCACTCTCCCGTCGGCCCGCTACCGCTCCAGCACCCTTCCATCTCCTCCCACGCGGCCTCGTCCAGTGTTGACTCCAATCCCTCGATTGTCGCGCCCACCGCCATCCCAATCGCTCAGATGCCCAGGTCACTCTACCTGGCGTCCGTTCAGGGCTACGACGGCCACGGCGAGGAGAGCCCCGTTATGAATCAGACGCTCAGCGTCATCGACGAGCATATCACCGACATGCATACCCCGCGCCAAAGCCTCTCGACCGGAGATCGACATATCAATGCCGACTCGGCCAGCGATTACAGCAGTCATCTTCCGGATCATCATCGTCTGTCCTACATCACGGGCCACGAGACGGACGATGAGGAGCAGGGTCCCGTCTCGGAGGCCGAGGTCGCTCGTTGGTCGCCGCAGCAGGTGGGCGAGTATCTGCGGCGCGTCGGCGTGCAGGAGTCCCATTGCGAGACGTTCGTCGAGCAGGAGATTACGGGCGATGTGTTGTTGGGCATGGATCAGGCCTCACTCTTCATCAAGGAATTCGATCTGGGCTCCATCGGCCGTCGGTTGCGGACCTGGCAGGCCATCAAGTCACTACAGGAGGAAGTCAAGTCGGGCCGCAGGCCTCAGCGCAGTGCCACCAACCCCTCGCGATCACATACCCGGTCCGGCAGCGTCGGCAATGGGAGCAGCAGCAGCGTGGGGACCTCGAAGCCGTCCACGCCGAACAGCGCGCCCCGGACGCGGACCAGCGTCCAGCCGACCGTCCTCCCGCGCATTCCCAGCTTGACGGAGCCGTCGCCGCACGCGTCACCACCGCCCGAGCCGGTGTCCGGTTCACTGGCCGCCCCGATGCATCCGCCTCCCCCGGCTCCGTCGTCCACCTCGGAGGCGCACTCGCGACCCTCGTCGTTAAGTTTGCCTCCGCGACCGGGCAGCCCGCGTCGGCCGTCAGCGGCATCGATTCGGGATTTTCACCACTCGCGCCGGCCATCCTCCGTCGATTTCCATGCACCGCTCAAGTCCCTGACGGCCCCGGATAGCATGCACTCGGCCAGCCCGAAGCTCAGCGCCAGCCCCAAGATCGCCGCGAGCCCCAAGCTAGGGCCGAGCGCGCCCCACAAGAAACAGCCTTCCTTTGACCGCAATTGGACCATGGGCGCCGCGACGGCAACCTCGCAAGCTCGTCCCGCCACGGCGGCCGATCCGGCCCCGCCGCCGCCTCGTCATGATCCGCCGCCGGCGCCGGGTTCGGCTCGGCCCGCCACGCGTGACGTGGGCGCCGATCCGCTGTCCCCCGTCGACATCGATCGTGGCTACTTCTCGCAGGGGGAGACGGAGACGCGCCAGACGCGCAACGTGCTCCGCAAGCGCCAGAGTGGCACGCACTCGCGTCGGTCGAGCTACAACGAAGAGCCTCGCCATCGGATGACGGCCTCCAACTTCCGGCACTCACGCTTCGGGAGCGCCGACTCCATTCGCGATGCCGGCGCCTTCACCACCTTTCCGACCTCACCCGCGGCGCAGGCCTACTATGGACGGACGTCGAACAGTCGCTTCCGCCGCAATACGGGTGCCGCCGACGAGATCAGCCGCAAGAATGCCTTTCTTCCTCTCCCGCCGCCTCCCAAGGAAGGGCTGAGGGTGACTCCCCCGCCGACGGTGACCAAGCTAGACCCGACCAACGGGACCCGGACGACCGCCTCGCCCGCATCGGACGCTTCTCGCGCGCGCCAGGTCTCCATGCAGTCCCAACGTTCGCCGGCGCCCAAACCGCGCAACCTCGGAGCCCGGGTGGTGTCGGACGCGGTGACCGGGGCCGAGAAGGCCATGCACGCCTCTCCAGCCACCTCGATCCCCTCGCCCATCAAGGAGTCACCGGTGCAGTCGCCGACGCTGACGGGGTCCAGCACGCCGTCGGGCGGGAAAAGCTTCGAACTCGAATCGCCCGAGGCCACCAAGACGGCGTTCGGCGGCCCGGCCCCACCGCCGTCGGCGGGCAGTGGGGCCATGCGGCGCAAGTCGAAGAAAGAGACGAGCGCGTACGTGCGTGGACTGGAGCGTAAGACGCCTCAGGAGCAGATGATCGGATGCGACTACAGCGGTTGGATGAAGAAGAAGAGCACGAATCTGATGGCGTCGTGGAAACCGCGTCTGTTCGTCCTGCGTGGCCGTCGGCTCTCGTATTACTATTCGGACCGGGACGAGCAGGAACGCGGGCTCATCGACATCTCCGGACACCGCGTGCTGCCGGCCGATAATGACCGCCTGACGGGCCTGCATGCGACGTTGACGGGGGCGACGACCAGTCCGACCAGCCCACAGGGGACCCAGACGCCGACCATGGCCTCCACTGATGCCGCCGCCGCGGCTGCGGCCGTCACGGCCAACTCGACGCCAGGACGGAGCCCTACAGCCTCTACCGGCAACGACAGCACGTTCATCTTCAAGCTAGTGCCTCCTCGAGCGGGGCTATCGCGAGCCGTCAACTTCACCCGGCCCACGGTGCACTACTTTGCTGTCGATAACGTGCAGGTGGGCCGACTCTGGATGGCGGCGCTGATGAAGGCGACCATCAATCGCGACGACTCGCGGCCTCTGACGACGACGTATCAGCAACCCACCATCTCCTTGGCCAAGGCGCAGCAGATGCGTCATCGACCACCGGCGCTGATGGGTCTGGATGAGGAGGATGCTGATACTGAGGACGCACTACGGGCCGGGGACGAGGAGGATAACAACGTCCGGAGTCCCATCGTCGAGACGCCCGCCAAGGGTCTGAACATCGCCGCCATCGCCCTCAGCCGAGGAAGCGTCGAGGAGGCCAGCCGCGGTTCGGCCGAGACGGAACAGCGCGGCTCGGTTCGCTGAGCTTCAGTTGCAAGATTCATCCTCGTTCGTGATTCTGCCCTCGAGGTCTTCTAATGATTTGCCCTTCTCTCCTACGATCCTTTTCGACTGCTGCCGAGGAAGGGTATCCCTTGACTGCTTTCCGTACATACAACAAGCAAGAAATAAACAATAATCGATCGTCTCATCGACTCTGCCATTCCACATTGAAAAGTCCCGTCACGCACAGGCCAGGGAAGATATAAGGTTGATGTCCTCGGACGTTTACTGTAGGCACAAGAGCGACGGTTGCGACGGAAGAACCTCGAAGCTCAACTGCCAGTTGCCCAAGTATGATCGAATGATCAATGTAAGTCAAATCCCGCTACAAACCATCTCAATATCAGCATTATCACCATGTCAGAAATCCTGATCCGTCCCCACCCTGTTGCTTAGAGCGGGAATCGACTGTATCCGCTAATTGCACACTCCTCATAATGAATGCATCATGGTGTAGTTTCTTCGAAAAGTCCTTTGACGTGTCAAGAAAAACTTTGATATCAGCTCTGGTTGGCTTTTATAGGCAGTCGCTATACAGTCAAGTAGATGAGGTTGTTGCTCTAACCGCCGCGGTCTCAGGGTCTTTTGGGTTTCTAGTTGACCAACCCTGACATCAACCCCTCAACGACCTCAAATATATACCTGGAGATTCAACAGCCACTACCTATTCTTCCGCGTAGATTACAGCCCCCAGATTTTCAGCATATCTAGAACTTGTTTTATTCATCGGATCTACAGTAGGTTGTGGCCATCTTGGTCCGTATCAAAAACACCCCCCCGGGTTGGACTGACTAGTTTTAATGGGTCGCGAATTTCGGTGCAAATCCCCCGAAGTAAGATTCTTATGTAAGCACTGTTGAGCCTCAATTTTCAAATCGCTGAAATCACTTCACACATGGTTCACTTCTAGCGTCAGCCCAACAACGCACTGTTGCATGTCTTGCTAGCTTTCTGATATTTTTCATGAGAAGATCTCCGTTTGCCTGCTTGCAGCATTTGATTTATTGCGTTGTGTGGTGGGCGCTAGGAGGCATTCAGGGTTGACATTCGGCAGTTCAAGACCCATACTCCGTAGAAAAAGTCACCACCCCTCGAGGGCTCTCATTCTTCGGAGGATCGGGGCAGGAAAATCCTTTTGCCATGCAGTGAGAGTCCTACGGTACCGTAAAAATTGGCGAACAAGCCCCCCCGGAATGTAAGCCCCTTGTCAAGAATAAGCCCCGGGCCAAAGTCGAGGGAGTTATCCCCCTAGATAGATGTTGAATGTAGGCTTCCCCGGTGAATAAGCCCCGGATAGATGATGAAAATTTTTTCTGTTCGTATATTAGCTGTAAATCTAAGGGGAACCATCAACGAGCAACGAACAAAAATGGCCTCTCACCTGCGACCCGGTCCCAAAGCCTTCACTTCGACGTGAGAACACGCAAGATGAAGCGTCTATTAATGAACTAGATGAGAGTATTGGCAACTCCTCCACCTCAGACAATGACACAAGCGATAGGGCGCTGCACTCAATGCCTCAGCCATTGCAGGTTTTGCTTACCGGCAATGCTCAATTTGATCAGATTAGACTGGCAATGGCAAGCCAAAACATCATTGGCAAGCAGGAATCATACACTCGAGAGCTAAAACTGGACGTTCTGGATTGGATGGCCAGTCAACATCAAAGTGTGCGAGCCACGGCAAAGAAGTTTGCTATTGATAGGGCAATGATCAGACGTTGGAAGAAACAAGAGCAACGGATACTTCAGACGAAAAAAAGCACTAGAAAAATAGGCACAGGTGCACGGCCATGGAATACCAAAATGGAAACAATTCTTGCTGCGCAATTTTGAGCGCAACATGATCAAGGAGGAAAGATCAGTCATATATGGTTTACCGTCAAGGCAAAAGCTATCTTTAAAGAGGTGTATCCAGACCGTCTGAATGAAGATAGTGAACCGCTGTTCGAGTTTAGCAATTCCTGGTTTGCTGCTTTTTGCCGTCGAATGCGAATCACCTATCAAGCACTAACAAATACAGTACAGTGTGTTCCAGCAGATCAGACAGTCAAAAATCAACACTTCCATCATTTCATCCGACGGTTAGCTGGTCAGTTAGGACGCAATGACATCACACGTGATGTGGGGAAGTATGGTCTGTCGAACATCATCAATATGAATCAAACGCCGCTTCGATTTGATTTTATTGGCGGTAAAACATATGAAGAAAAAGGATCAAGCTCAGTATGAATCAAAACGCACAGAGGTGAACTGTTTAAAAGACAGTGCACTGTGCAATTGGCCATTCATGCCAATGGACGCTTCAGGATCAAACCTCTCATTGGGTTTGAAGGTGCTGGCACCAAAATCAAAAAAGGGCCGGAGGCTAAGAAGTGAGACTCTCGTGTGAATGTAACATTCCAAGCAAAGGCTTGGGTGGATGAAGAAGTTACTATTAAATAGATCAAGCGGCATTTCAGTGCTCAATTTATCCCTCAGATGCTTGTGCTTGATGTACACAAGGCACAAAAGACGGAAAAGGTTCTCAAGCTTCTTGAAGATTGCCACGTCTTACCGGTGATGATTCCGCCAGGATGCACCAGCATTGTCCAACCACTCGACGTCTGCATCAACAATCTATTCAAACAACAAGTGGAAAAAACGGCACACGAGCACTACAAACAGAACCAAGACAAATAAATGAGTAAAAAGTTCACTGCATCCGATCGTCGTGTTCTTCTTACCCAATGGGTGAGTATTGCTTGGGATTATGCTCGGACATATAGCGAGCTTGCCAAATCCACATTCCGTAAGAGTGGAATCTCACTTCCAATTGACGGAACAGAAGACAAAGAGATCAGCTTGCGAGACCTACCTGGCTATACTGTTGGTATTCTTGCTGGCCCTATTGAAGATCCTCTATATGTGTATCAGCCACGGCCTGATCCTGACAAGGAAGAGAATGAAGGGACTTATGAGATAGATGAAAGAATGCGTCTTGGAAGTATCACCACGGAATAGTTTTTTCATCTTGTACATAAGCCTCAGGGGCTTTTACACAGCCTATAGATATAAGCTCCTTCTCGAATATAAGCCCTGGGAGGCCCTTAAGCCGAATTGTACTCAACTATGTTTAAGCCCCTGGGCTTTTTCGCCAATTTTTACAGTAACTCAGACGTGATTATTCATCAATCTGGTCTTGGTGACAGCTCGGAGAAATATTTTTCCCCTTCCGGTCCTCTGAGGAGTGAGATTGAGGGGTGGTACTGTAACTTTCTACGGTACAGCGCCCCCAGAAAGTCTGAGCTCAGCGGTAAGCCGCAAGGTACCACTGTGGCTCATACATTCTTCGTTTGACCATAAGTATCTTGCCGTTTACCGCTGAGCTTAGACTTTCTGGGGCGCTGTAACTTACTGCTGGCGTGCTTTCTTCATTTCGGTCACCCCACGTGTGGACGGCAAGACCCTTGTTTCACGCGAGTTGATCTTCCCGACTTTGATTTTAAGCGCGAGAAACGCGTGGGGAAAGGATAGAGCCGCACCACGTGACTTAAAGGGCTTCAGAACTTTAAATCCACTTTCGCACGTCGCACGTTGACGCGTCTGGTCCCCGTCAACGTGCGCTCGGAACTTCCCTTCTGTTACCCGCGTCTTTCCTATATCTTCCTCCTCCTCCTCCTCCTCCTCCTCCTCTTTCTCTTCTTCACCTTCGTTACTCTCTCTTCGTCACACCTTCTCTTCGTTACATCATCATCATCTTCTCTCACTATCCATCTCTCTCCCGACAAGCCTCATCTCGATCATTCGACCTGCAGCTCTAGGGATCCCATTCCGCCTTGATCGTTGTGTGCGCCGTCACCCTCTCCGCTCAGCCTCGTCAACACTCTGAGCCGCACGCGAGACCGAGACACTCACTCACTGCACCACCCACATCTCATCGGTCAATTTTCTCTTGTACGCCATCTCCCTCAACCAACTCTGCATACTCTTGCTGACTCCATCGCGCACGGATAGTGACAAGCGTCCGATCATCCATCGAGCAGTGATCAGCTGGTACACCTTCCGACAAGAGCGCTACCGGCAAGTCGAGGACCACAGGTTCACGCACGGCCGTCATGGCGAGCAGCCAGCCTACGTCGGCTGAGCAGATGCACGCGGAGCTGCGGTACCTGCAGTACCAACTCGCCAAGCTCAGCTTCTTCCCCCATCACGATGCGCAGCGACAGACTATCCAGCAGAGGATCTACATCCTGGAGGCACAACTAGGGTTACCTCGTGGCTCGGTCGTGGCCCGGTTCCCGTCGCCGAGCTCGTTCGACTCCATCGTATCGATGGCCGACCCGGGTTCAACCGCGTTCGTCCCCCCGACCACTCATCAGCGCCTGCAGTCCTTCGTGGGGCCCGGCCGTAACCGATCTGCCAGACACGAAGTGCCCACGCTTCAACTGCCCCAGCGACAGCAGTCTCGGGATGGCGGCACCACATTCGACACATCGACCTACTCGCTGCAATCACCGGCCGGCCTGACCACGTCCACCCATCCCTCGCCGAGCCCTCACGAGACTGCTCCAGTCACACCGGCGTCGGTCGGTCCGGTGGAATTTCCCGCCGAGTATGCATCTCCCGTCCGCAAGTCTCCGTCCGAGCGTCGGACGTGGCTGGCTAACATGGTGTCGGGTCGGGTGTAGGAATCTTGAGGTGGCGCGGGCCATGTTCGCAGCCGACAACGACGACGTTGTCCCGATCGACGAGCAGGAGCTAAACGAAAAGCTGTACCACCACATGGTGCGCGAGAGGGAACAGGAGCAGCGGTGGGAGCAGGAAAGACGGTGGGCGAAACCCCGATGCGACCATGGACGGACCGAGACCAGGTTTCGCTAACGGACATGGTATGTAGGGACTATGAACTCGCTCAACGAATCCAGCATGGTGGGAGCGCCGCCCACGGCCAACCGGCATCATCCCGCCCCGAGTCCCGAAGCGCCCCGTTGCCGTTGGTTACCGTCGATACACCATCCGCGTCATCGGGTGAACCGCTGTCCCGCCAACCCTCGGGATCGGAATTCGCCAATGATGCCTCCGCCATCCACCAGGCACCAGCGCGCCAGGACTCATCGGCTAGATTCTCCATGCCGGGGGCGTGGGACTACCCAAACTACTCAACCCCGCCGCGGGCAATACCGCCCACCCCAGCCGCGGCCCCTGTGAGATCCGACCACGATATCCTGCGCGCTTCATTCGTGCCCAGGCCCCGATTCTTCGTGCACGGTGGGCACAGTCAGCCCAACGTCGCTGGTCCATCATCGAGCGCGACCGCCTTCACCCCGGGGACACGACCGGGCTTCGGTGCGACGGCTACGGGCATGCCATATTCCCAGAGCCTGGTCCCGCACGTCGGGCATACCCAAGCAGCAGCGTTGGCGGCAGCACATGCAAGATTGCGGGACAGTCTCGTGGTGCCACCCTCTCCCTTCCAGGTCGGTCCTGCGCCCACCAGCGGCGGACAGCATCTCCCAGCACCGATCGGGGGCACTTCGGGCTTCGGTCGCGCTCCGGCGCGTCTGCATCTGACCTCGGACGCGGACGCCTATCATTCCAGTATGCTGCTCCGCACGCACGGAGCCGGCGCGATCGACCAACCGGGGGCCGTGGCAGGCCCGGTGGGGAAGGGGTCGAGTCAACAGGCGAGGGAACATCGGAATCCCAAAACCGATGATCAGACCAAGCAGGCTCAAGAGATGCGTTCCTTACTGGATATTATCGGAGCGGAGACGGAGCTGGCACCCGAGGATCGGGAAGCCACGCCCCCACAGATGATGACCACCCTGTTGGAGCATCAGAAGGTGGCGCTCACCTGGATGCGCCGGATGGAGGAGAGCAGTAATGGCGGCGGCATTCTGGCAGACGGCATGGGCCTGGGGAAGACCATTGAGATGCTCGCCCTGATCGTCGCACGACGGTCGTCGGATACACAATGCAAGACCACCCTGGTCGTGGCTCCCGTGGCGTTGATGTATCAGTGGGAGGCAGAGGTGCAGACGCACCTGAGAGCCGACTCACCCCTCTCGACCTACATCCTCCACGGTACGAAGCGAGTGGCCTCGTGGAAGGACCTGTGTCGCTACGACGTGGTGTTGACGACGTACGGGATGCTTGCGTCCGAGTACAAGAACCTGCAAGAGTGGAGAACGACGAAGGCCCAGCAGGCGGTGCCGGACGAGGAAGCGCCCAATCTGCCTTTACTGGGACCGGATTCGAAGTGGTATCGGTACGTTCCCGTCCATGCGATGGTCCAATCTGGCCGATCTCCCTACTGACCGTCGCACCAGGGTTGTCCTGGACGAAGCGCACTCCATCAGGAATCGTCTCACGAAAGGGGCCCAGGGTGCTTTTGCTCTGCGCTCCGACAAACGCTGGTGCCTGACCGGCACGCCGATGATGAATGATGTTGGCGATCTGCAGGCGCTGATTGAGTTCTTGAGGATCAAGCCCTTCGATGATCCGAACACGTTTAAACATGTATAGCCAGATTTCCTCCACTTGCGAAGTATGACCAGATGCTGATCGGCTGGCTAGAAAATCGCGAGACCGTTCAAGGGCAAGGACCAGGACAAACGAACGAAGGCGTTACCCCGTCTGCAGACGCTCCTGAAAGGGGTGATGCTACGACGGAGCAAGCGGTCGCAGATCGATGGACGGCCCATCGTGGAACTGCCGGCCCGCACCGACGAGGTCATCTATGCCGTCTTCGATCAGCACGAGGAGGCATTCTACCGGGCCTTGGAGGCGAAGATGAAGCATCAGGTCAGCGGATATATGGATGCTGGAACCTTGGGCCAAAATTTTTCCAACGTTTTGACGATGTTGATGCGGCTGCGGCAGGCCTGCTGCCATCGACAGCTGCTCACCGATCTTGTCGTCGATCCAACCCTGCCGCCGGAGGTCTTCGATCCGACTCTGGTGGCGCTGGCTCACCAGCTGGCACCGGAAGTGGTGGAGCGCATTCGGAGTCTCGAGGCGTTCGTGTGTTCGGTGTGCTACGATGCGGTGGAAAATCCGGCCATCCTCCTGCCATGCGGACATGATATGTGCTCGGACTGCTTTACCAAGATCTCAGACCAGGCTGGCGCGCAGGCCATTGCCGAAGGATCGGAAGCAGCGGGGAACGCGAGATGCCCACAGTGTCGAGGAAATATTTCGGCAGAGAAGATGATTGACTATCGGACGTTTCGCCACGTTCACATGGGTACAGACCATGAAGAATCGACCGGGCACATGCAAGAAGATGACTACAAAGACGACCGGGGACACGATGAGGAAGCGGATGTGAACTCGGACAAAGAGCAATCAGATAACGACGACTTGTTTGCCGACGAGAACAATGCGGACAAGGCGGACGTCGAGGGCGAGAGCGATGATGACGATGAGAGCCAATTCTCAGGCGACGAGCACGACGTGGGTCGCAATCCCTGGGGGAAAGTCGCTAGCCAAACCAGCAAGAAGCGCAAGCGATGCGACGGCGGATGGAAGCCATCCAAGAGGACCATCTCCGGCGAAGGTTTGTCCACCGGTAAAACCTCAAAGAGCAACAAAGCCAAAGGCAAAGAACGCGCCACGACCAGCTCCATGTCAACAAGCCAACACCAATCCCTCGCCGAACTCAAAAAGCAAGCCTCGCGCAACGCCGATAGCCATCAAGCTTACATTCGGCGTCTACAGCAAGACTGGAAACCCTCGGCGAAGGTGGACATGTGTTGCCAGATCCTGGAAGGCGTCGTCAATGATACGGAAGAAAAGATAATCATCTTCAGTCAGTTTACCACCCTCCTCGATTTGCTGGAGGTTCCGATCACCGGTCGTGGATGGGGGTTCATTCGCTATGACGGGTCAATGACGGCGAAGGCGCGCAACGAAGCCGTGCTGAGATTCAGGGACCCCGCGAACACCACTTGCCGAATCATGCTCATCTCCATCAAAGCCGGCAATTCCGGGTTGAACCTGATAGCGGCATCGCAGGTCATCATCATGGATCCGTTCTGGAATCCATTCATCGAGGAACAGGCCATCGATCGCACCCATCGGTTCGGCCAGCGGAAAGACGTAAAGGTCCATCGCATTCTGACCAAGAACACGGTCGAGGACCGGATCGTTGCGATTCAGAATACGAAAAAGGAGACGGTCAATAATGCGTTGGACGAGAATGCGAGCGCGAAGATCGGGAAACTGGGGACGCAGCAGCTGGCGTACTTATTCGTAAGTTCATTGTCCGTTGTTGTCTTCATTCCCTATACCACCACCTTCTTGTCCATCCTCACATACCATTCCCGTATATCATCTCTCTTTGTTGTGGTTTTCTTTATTCTCATTGTCTTTATGGTCTTTGTCCTTGTCAACGCTACGTATATGAGATGTTTGAATACTAACAAAGCATATCTTGGAACAAATAGGGCTTCGGCGAAAATTGATTCCCCATTTCACAATGCAAGCGGTTCCTCGATGTCCGAAATTTCTAAAAACCAAAAAAGCCAAAAAAAAAAGACGAATGTAGAGATCGATATTGAATACAGGAGCTAGATTAGATGGTTTGCGCAAGCACGGAAAAGAATTGGGGAGGTAAATGGGACATGGGCGCAGGGTATACCCAGGTCAAAGCATGCATGAGTATGACTGAGTATTAGCGTCATGGTTCAAAGAGTAGAGAGTACGGTACTAGGTAGTCAGTTGATATGGGAACATGAGCGAGATAGTGCATGCTTAAAGAGGCTAGCAAGTAGCTATAGCTATAGCGTGAATGAACTATTTGCTCCCTCTCTACTTTGTTGAATTCGTTTTATACTTTGCCTTCATCTGCACGAGCGTTACCAGTGCGATGAGATCAGAGGCAGTTCCATCATCACGAGTGCGATAGAAGCAAGGGCAAAGCCACCGTCACGAGTGCGATGGAAAGAGAGATATTGTCATCACAACGCGATAGAATCAAGGTAGAGCCACCATCACCAGTATGATGGGACCAAAGGCAATTCCATCATCATCAGGGCGATGGAAGCATGGGCAGAGTCATCATCACGCGTGCGATGGAGTGAAAGGCAGTCCCGTCATCGTCAGTGCGACGGCAACAAGCGCAGAGCCGCCGTCACAAGTGCGATGGAACCAAAGGTAGAACAACCATCATCATCAGTGCGATGAAAATAGCGGTATCGTCATCACCAGTGTGATGGAACCAAAAGCAGAGCCACCATCATGAGTGCGACGGAATCAAGAGCAGAGCCACCATCGTCAGTGCGATGGAACCAAACGCCGAGCCAACATCACGAGTGCGACGAGATCAACTACAGTCCCATCATCGTCAGTGCGATGGAGATTAAAGCAGTAACCTTCGTCGAACAAGCAACGAAGACACACGTACATGTATAGGGAAGTAAGTACACATTATCGTAGTCCGTCAAGTGCTGCTAGGCCGATTCAGATCTCCTATCACCCGTGTAGTCACGGTAGCACATGATCATCAAAGATACCATCCAAGATGCCATCAAAGATGCCCATACCGAACATGATATCTTAGAGCGAGAGCAGGAAACAAGCTCGCACACAACGGCAATAGAATTCGAGATCTATCTAACTCAACTATTTCGAGCTGGTTTTCCTTTCAATCGATCGCTTCTTTCCCATTCTTTCATCTCCATCTGTCTGTCTGTCGACTTGCTACTTACTTACTTTCGTACCGTACGTACGATGCGAAAGAAAGAAAAAGAGACCAGACTGCGTTCAACTATGATTTGTTGTATTTTTTGTCCTCGCATTTGATTGATCTGTCTACCGCCACTACTTACTACCACTACCACCGCCGCTATCTCTCCATGACCCAGTATCTGCAGTCGTCGACTACCCACCTACTCACCCATCTACATATCCATGGACGCTACGATCTCTGCAGATGATGGATAACTCAGAGATCGGCATCCTCTTCTTCGCCCGGCAGCGGCATCGCCGCGGCCTGGTCCATCTCGGCCTGATACTGTTGCATCATCTCCGGATCGACTTGGACTTCAGCTGGTTTGAGAGCCGGAGCCGCAACGAATTCCTGTATTGATAACATACAGTCTTAGTAGCCATCCCATATATGTCCTCAATGAAGCTATTGTTGTTGTATTGTTTGAAAATCATGTGTAACTTACGAGAGAGTTATTTCCGGCCAACTTCCGAGCGAGCCACAAAAAGGGCTTCTCGAAGTTGTAGTTCGATTTGGCCGAGATGTCATAGTATTGCAGATTCTTCTTGCGGTGGAATGTGATGGTTTTGGCTTTCACTTTGCGTTCCTTGACGTCGACCTTGTTCCCGCACAGGACGATGGGGATGTTTTCGCAGACTCGGACCAGGTCGCCTTTGATTTATTCATGTTAGTATGAACCCGCGAATATAGTGATAATGCCGATAAGGTAGGGATGTGAATTGAATGCGGGAGATGAATGGAAAATAAAACGTACGATGCCAGTTGGGAACGTTCTTGTAGGTGATGCGAGACGTCACGTCAAACATGATGATGCCGCATTGTCCATTGATGTAATAGCCGTCGCGCAGACCTCCGAATTTCTCCTGTCCAGCCGTATCCCACACGTCGAATCGAATCGGACCGACGTTCTATCAAATTTTTGGACATATGTCAGAAACATGTCAAATATGGTGGTTGATCGGTCGATGCAGGAAATGAGGATCATAACTTACCGTGGTGAAATCCAGTCGATGCACCTCCACACCGAGCGTGGCAATGTACTTCTTCTCAAACTCGCCCGTCTCGTGACGCTTCACGAACGTCGTCTGTGAAGTGTAAAAGGTCAGTCAGTCGTCATGGGTGAGTCTGATGCAGTAGATAAACCCACTTTTCCAGTTCCGCCGTCGCCTACCAGCACGAGCTTGAAGGTTGGGACGTCTGTCGGGGCTGCTGATGCCTCCGCCATCGTGGAGAGTGATAGATATGAGGGAGATAGAACGGAAGATTGGCACACTAGATCCGAATCAAATACTAGATCTCCGACCGAGTTGTACGTTCGGTTCGTGGAGGACGGGATGGAGGGGTGGAGGTGGGTTGAAGTGAGGAGAGGATGATGATGTTGTTGATGGTCGATGACTGGATTTTGATTGTTGGGTGGGGGAAGAAGCCGATGAAGATTCAAGAAAGCGGTCGGTCGGGCAATGAGTGACAAAGCAGCAAGTAGAATTTGCTCGACGGCCTAGCGAAGAAATACTTGGTTGCCGGTACCTGAAAGAGCCGCACGGCGCCCAATCACGTGATCAGTTTCCGCTTGGTGATATCACCCCGACAACGACCGTATGAGTTGATCATCTATCCCCATCCAGTGAGTCTACTATATTCACCACTTCGACATTGCTTTATAGATCTCCAACTGACGGGCACCTTCGTCGGGTGGATGAGTCTGGAAGCTGAGTCCCAGCTCAGCCGGCAGGTATGACGATGACATTTTACCTGCTTCAACTCATCTCATGGGTTCAAAACCAATTCATTGCATTCATTCATGAGACATGTTATCATTATCACGCCCGTCACAGCTATTGGGATAGAGCTAGAGGTTCGTAACACCATGGAATGCATGAGAAGCCCAGTTCGGGACTATTCTCCGAGCAAAACTCGCTCATAATGGAAGAAGATGACAGCCTAGTAGACCACGACCACCCCATCCACTCCGTGGCGTCAATTGCAACACCAACTCCTGGGCTGCCTGTCCATCTGTCGTCTTCCTTGACACCTTGACTCGGATCATTTGCTGGTACAAAGTTAGAAGTTGTGGCACCATCTACAATCCTGATCTTACTCACGCCTTCATTCCGTTGCACCGTCTCGGCAATCTTGCTTAACTTCTCGTGGTTCATCCACGTTACATGGCCAAACCGTTGGATTTCATCGCCCATCTTCAAACCGGCTTGCTCGGCGGGACTGCCAGGCACGATTGCGTTAACTTTAGCGAATGGAGTCTCCACCACGCTCGAGGTCATCGAATCATGATCGGTGTTCGTGGAGCTGCCTCCCACGTTCGATCGTCGACTTTGCGCCTCAGCAGCCGATGCATGGTGGGCATGCAGACCCCGCTCGATGCGTGCCATCAGATCCTTGTAGTCATTGCGCAAGTATATCACTCGTGCTCTGGTCGTGCGTACTGCAACGATCAGCCGATATATCCATTCCGTCACCGAAATGTCTTCATACTTTGAGCAACGTCAATGTCGTCCCGCGGATAGCCATCGAAGGTCGTTAAGGGCGTGGTCATAGTCACACCGTGCTGGCCAGCGTTCACAGTCCCGTCAGAGTCGATGTAGATCATAGCAGTGACCGTCGAGAACATACAGAATCAAGCACCCCTCCGAGTGCTTTGAGTTCCTCCTCCACTCGATCCTTCTCTTTGATCAGCTGCGTCAGAGGCACCTCGTCCCGATCGGGCCCATTGCTGGGAGAAGGTCCGGAGGTGGGTCCAGAGGCTACGGTGGGAGCGTGGATGGAGTCCATTGGAATCCCCATGGATGGAAGCACCAGTTGCTGAGAAGAGCTATTCGTGAAGCTGAAATGAATGTTAACAGCTATCAGACGAGATGACAGGTAGGTGCAACATGGAAGATGATACCTTCTGCACACATATATACATGAGATTTTTGATATTGAATGTGATTGCCTGGTGAGCTACCAGTAGATGAAAACGCGTTAATGGAAAGGTTAACCCCACCATGCGCTTGTAGGCTATGCAGGTGGGGCTTACTTCAACCTCAACCTCTCTTCTTGACTTGGTTATCGATTTGCTGGCACCTTCACGTTGTACAAATATCTGACGATAATGGAAGTCATTATTGAAACAGGAATCGACCATCATGGAAACAGCCACTCTATCCGGATGAACCTGGATCTTCCGTTGCGATGTCTAAGGAGTCGCGCCTTTCCTATTTCTTTGATATGCGCCCTTCAACTCCGAAGGCGCGTTCCTTACTTTCATACGGCCTCCCTTCCTCTTTCCAGCTGCGTCTCTACGGCTGGGTGTCATGGTCCATGGGGTTTGCATCAGGTGCTCCACCGCTCAACCATTCCGCTGAGCAACGGGGTCAACTCTCAAGATGGCTGCCATCTTGCCCGCCGTGGCGGACAGACCGTTTTACTCCCTCTTGGATGATCACATCTATACTCGCTCGGTACCCATATTACCGGCCAATCCGATAGCGGCGGCGACTCTGGCTGTTCCGGATGTAGGGCTGGATCGCAGAACATCCTCGGATCCCAAGGCCGTACTAGACTCCATCCAGGTGTATCGTCGTCGAGCGCGAGATGAGAATGATCCGTTTGTGGAGTCACCACGATCCGTCTCCAAACAGGTCTCGTCCAGACAGTCCTCGAACCAGAACGTCTCACGGGATGCCAGCTGGAGCACGGTCGTCCGGACTCGGTCAGATGCGCCCAGCCCGCATGCACTGCATATTCGTGATGATCTTCCGGGACGCAAGTTACCAGGTGCAGAAACCGGCCAGTTACACGAACGGATTGATATTCGTGATTTGGCCCCTCCATTGACCCTCCCGGTCGACGAAAAACCACCGCAGAATGCTGCCGAGCCGATGTTCAAGATTGATGTCGAGAAGACCGGCAGCAAACGGCTCTCGCCACAAGCTCCCCGGCAGCGGCCCTTTCAAAGGTTGATGAGCCGGTTGCGACGACGTAATTCCGTTCTGAAAGACGCTGTGGATGTCAATGTGGCTCCAGAGGTGCCAGAGACAGGCGTCCAGTTTCTCCAAGCAGGCGTGGGTTATCATCGCCACGAACGATCCTCTTCACATTCCTCGGGGGGCGTCCTTAGCATCATCAAGAGTGCGACGTCGGTCAAGGGCAGCACGTCGGGGGTGCCGCCACGCAAAACCGGAGCCGGACAGCGGCGAAGCTGGGCACGCAGCAGCGAGGTTTCTAATGCACCCGCCAGGATCTCGGAGGATGGCGGTAGTGCTCAAGCGGTTCCGTTATTTGACGAAGGCGTATGGAAGAGAGCGACGCAGCGTCGACGTATTTTGGAAGAGCTTATCAGCAGCGAAGAGAGCTATATTGCGGATATGAAAATCCTGATCAACGTGCGTCTGCGATCAGGTAGCTTCTGGCGTTTTCATCTATGTTGACCTTTCTAGGTCTACTTTGCCTTGCTGGGCTCGGTTCCCGCTCTTTCGCACGCCACCCGCAATGCGATCCAGCGCAATGCCGCTGAGATCTTGGCGCTGCACGAAGAGCTACTGGGCGAGCTTCACCGGGTCATTCCCAACGCGGAGGTCAATCAAGGGCAGTCGTGGCGCGGGCCTGGGCCGGAAGTGCGGGACCAGCGGCACCTGCGGCCAGGTAGTTCCGCATCCAACTTTGCCGGCGACAAGGCAGGTCGTAGCAAGAGAAAAGTGCGAAGGTCCGATGACGCTCCTCATCCGACGGTTATGCCGGCGATGCCGCTCTGTGCGGAGCCTGAAGTGGCCGGCAAGGTTGCTCAGGTCTTTGCCTCTCTGGTGGGCTGCATCTTTACCTGTCGATCTTGATTTGGAATTTCGATGCTGATACAATCCAGATGAAACGCTTTCTGGCGTACGAGGAGTATGGCGCCAAGTATGAAATGATGGTCCACGATGTTGCGTCGACATACAAGACCATCCCGACATGGCATGCCTATGAACGGGGGATTGAGGCGTTGGCCAACTCTCTCACATCCGTGAACAAGGACGAGAGCCCGCGAAGGAAGGGACTGACCTTTGAAGATCTCATCATCAAGGTAAGCAACACTTGACTGTCTCAGTTATGATCTGACATGTTTTGCAGCCCATTCAACGGGTCTGTCGCTATCCGCTGCTGTTCGCAGAGCTCTACAAGGCGACGCCGGTGTGTGATTGTCCCGAGTCTCATACCGAGCTGGAGAAGGTGCTCTATCGGCTGCGCGAGGTGGCGGGAGAGATCAACCGAGCGACGCACGATCCTCAGACACGAGACCGCATCGAGAAGACGTGGCTGCTCCAGGATCGACTCGTGTTCACGGACGAGGTAGGACGTGTCGAACATGCTAGGCTTAATAAAATGCTAACCAGCAGCAGCTTCCATCGGGGCAAACGGCGGCACTCCGACACTTTGGACGCGTCATCCTCTGTGGAGCGCTCCATGTGGCGTGGCAAAGCCGCACCGGCATCCATGGCGAGTTTATGGTCTGCATTCTCTTTCCATCGTACTTGATGCTTGCCGTCGCACGAGATCTTGGTCAAGCGTTTTGGGTGGTGGCTTGCATCAGTCTGGAGAACCTCAAGATCGAGGCGGCAGACAGCGGGAAAGGTGAGTTCGTTTTCTTTTAGCTTGTCCACGATTTGCGCTCACTCGGTGCAGGTCTTCAGTGTCACACCGCGCTGTTCACGTGGAAGATCATCTTTGAGCAAGATTATCGCCTACACGAGATCATCGTCTCCGCATGCTCCGCCAAGGAAGAAGAAGTATGGAAGAGCGCATTGCACGAACGGTCCGTGGCGGAGTCGACGGAGCCAGAGGGCCAACAATCCAAGTCGCCCAACTTGTACGCATCATTAGCCCTCGAGATCAAAGCATCCGGGACGGTATTCGGCCAACCAGGGACGCTAGCACGACGGCTCTCCATCCATCGAGCGACTACACTCGGAGCCAAATCGAACCTCGGCCAGGTGATTATCAAAAACACGCATGCCCTTCGCGACGGACCGGAACAGCAAGTGACCCCGCCCATCAACCGGACGCAATCGCTGCTATCGACGGCGCGCATCCCCGTCCTAGCGCCGCAACGAGCGGATCGGATCCGACTGGAGCATGCGCTGACAGATTTATGGACCAAGGACGTCATTCCCTATCCGGGGATGGGTGGGAAGAGGAGCGATTCGTTGATCAAAGCCTCGGCAAGCTCGATGATGCGTAAGCTCAGCATGAGCAGTCTATTTCGTTGATGCGACTATATCCACCACACAAGGTATATTAAAAAGGATATGGTTAGAGATGTATGGAGGATAGCTTGTCGAGGTGATCAGTCGGCTAGCTATTTTTCATATGGCCTACTCCTGCATGTATATCCCCATACTAAAAGACGGAACGATACCAGCTTTACGAACGGCTATTGGTCGTGACTATGTGGTAGTCACATACGCGTCAACAATTTATTGTTAAATTTCATCTTCACTTCCATTACCATTCGGCAATGAGATGTATTATCGCTTCACAGTCTAGTAAGCGTCGACTTCCCTGTCATTCGACTGCTGTCGATTCTGAAGAGAATTGAGGGACTGCCTCGACTTGACTATTGTTTTCTCCAGACGACTGGTCTACTCCCTTCTTCTTTTCTCTATTTGCTCCAAAGGGAATTACAGCTTTCCTATCAGTTTCTATGATTACGAGCCAATATGATGAGCAGCTGGCTATCAAGACATACATC